>Ga0055584_100000652_pt1 | contig 32867 bp, 18 predicted proteins | sample OSDHelmetaG_FD_58716 | JGI IMG/M metagenome (GOLD analysis project Ga0055584, IMG submission 58716) | Pelagic marine sediment microbial communities from the LTER site Helgoland, North Sea, for post-phytoplankton bloom and carbon turnover... | ecosystem: Environmental > Aquatic > Marine >... | reverse complement strand
AAAGTACGAGACAGCGAGAACCTGTGCGGAATGGACAGGTGAAGATTTTCAAAACAAAGGGACTTTCATAGTAGTGAGATCTTCAGTGTTCGTAATAAGCAGTGCGCAAAAAACGCATCTCGCGCGCGACGCTTATAACGCATATTGGGATTCTTCAAGACGAAGTCAAGAGCGAAAATGTGCACTGGGATTATGGTTAGATGTGGGGGACACTTTTTCTATGATTCGCGAATCGATACCATATGAGTTGTTGCATACAAAACGGGCCTTTCTTACTCAAGCCCATTCCGCATTGAAACTAAAGTGAGACAGACCGTGAATTTAAAATCGATATTTGTTTTGATGGCTGTTGTACTCTGTGGATTGCCGCTGGGGGCTGCGGGGGAAGCGCGAGCTGAGAATCTGCTGCAGAATCCGGAGTTTGCATTGCGTCTGACGTCTAAGAAAGCGGAACGCGGGAGTTCTGTTTTGTGCTGGAATACGGATGCGTGGGGCGATGTGAAATTGGTCTCTGCTGATTCGGAAGGAACACCTTCTTTGAAGTCGTCAGCGAAATTAGTTTCGATTGAGCCGGGCAAGCGGTTGTGGCAGTTTGCGACTTTGCCGGAACTGGGACTGGTGAAGGGAGACACGGTCAGTCTGGGTGTCAAAGGTTATCAGCATACTGGTGGTGCGTTGGAGGCTCGGCTCTGTCTGATGTTGATTGAAAGTGCGGATGGTACCTGGTCTCCCAGGGACTTTGGAATGTCTGATAAACGGACCTTTTCCCGGCATGGTCGCGGGGAGCTCATTCGTTCGCCTCAACGGGAAACGTCATCACAAAACGTGGTTGACGAATTTGTCCTGGTGCAGGAAGGACTGAAGATCGATCCGCAGTTTAAGCACCAGAAGGAATCTTCTGCTGACTTTCGGAATGTGGTGGGGGTGCTGGTGGAGTTTGCGAATGTATCGGAGAAACCGGTTTGGATTCATTCGCCGACTTTGGTGAAAGGCACACATGCGGTCATGGATGTGGCGTCTTCGCGTCCGCTGCCTGATTTTTATCGGCGGATTCCACGGACGTTGGCCAAGTTATCACAGGGGAAACCGATTTCCATTTTGACGCTGGGGTCGAGTATTGATCGGGGCAGTGCCAATCCGCGGCTCTATTTTTATGAAGAAGATTCGAAGAGTCCGAAATACAAAGAACCTCTGACTTCGTCTCGTCCCTCTCAGGCGGAGACATTCAAAACGTTTCTGGCAGAACGTGAAGGTCGGCCAGACCTGCAGGATTACGTTGGCTGGTCGCAACATTATTTCATGTATACGGGACGAATGCGGCGGGAGTTGCTGCGGAAGTTCAACTACCCGGTCGACCAGATGTTATTGAATGTGATGGCCTGCGATGGTTCGTCGATTGGGGAATCGCATAGTGGGTTTCGTGAGTACGCGGCTTTGGAACTTCGGCCGAGTCCGAATCCGAATGGGCATCCTGAGGGCAAGTCGTGGAAAGAACTGTATCCGAAATTATTTCGTGATGGTAAAGCGTCGGGGCCTGACGTCGTGATTTTTGGACATGGACATAACGAGCATATTGATCGTCCCGATGAAATCGCCGCTTATGAGGGTGCGATTCGCTGGTTTCAGCGACATTATCCGGAGGTGGAGTTTGTCTCGTGCATGTGGATTCGCGATAAAGGGTCTGCGACATCCATGAGTGAGCCGATGCAGAAGCTGTGCAGACATTATGGAATTCCGTTTGTCGATGTCGGGCAGTTGTTGATTGATCTCAACACGACATGCAATCGTTATGCGATGGCCCCGGATGGCGGGCATCCTGGCGCTGCCAGTCATTATCTGTGGTATAAGCAGTTGGAGCGTGTGTTTGAAATTCCGGAGAATGCTGAGGTGGGCATTCCCCAACAGCGTTTGCCCGCGCGGATGAACGACTACAGTTATGGCTGGGAAGGTGAGATGACGCGTTTCACTTCGCCTCACCCGCGGTTTGTGGACCAGCGGATGATGATCATTGAAGATTGTGCGTTTAATATCTGGTCGGATAATCACAAAGAGATGACGAAGTTATTGATTGATGGAAAGCCTGCGAAAGATGCGGGGCATGGCAGGCATAGCTGGTCCACACCCAATCCGCGGAATTCAACATTCGTGCATGGACGACTCTCATTGGGAGATCGGCACATTATTGAGATTCCCAACGAAAACGCGAAGCTGGTTGTGGTTGATAATAAAGTCTGCCCGAATCGTTGTTTTCTTGGTGTCGATGCGAAACAGTGGAAACGCACTCCTGAAGTCAAATCGTTTTCATCTCAGTGGGGCGCACCCTATGGGGAAAAGGCGTTTCTGCTGGCAGCTGGTGAATCGATGGAAATTGAAGTTGAGGGGTCTGATCTGTCTGTTGCCTGGCTCGACCGGGCAGAAGGGGGAACACTCGTTACAACAGTAGATGGAAAAGCTGCATGGTCACAGCCGACGAATGTGGCGTTTACCGATTCGAAGGGGCGCAAACATTTTATTGAGAACCGGCGTGGTGTTAGAGGTTTGTCGTTCGAGAAACATCGCGTTCGTTTGCAGGCACAGGACAAAGCTGTGTGGGTGTTAGGCGTATTTACCTATGATGCACATTAAGTAAACATACTGAGTGTTTTCGGGACAATGGACTTCTTAAATAATGATCGTAATTTGAGTTCAAATTCCCATTGATCTTTGTGGCTATGGGTAGGACACTGTGTATACGTTGTGTGATATTTGCCTTGGATGTGAAGACATTTGATCTGAAAGTTTTGCAATGTTTAATGCTGGGTGGGCTATTCTTTTTCATTTGCGACTGCTGCAGAGGTTGCTGGCTTTGGTGATGCTGCTGGGGTTGGTTGCGCAGGTGCAGGGGCAGGAGTCGCGGCTGGCGCAGGGGTTGGTGAATCAGAAATTCGATTCACTTCATAAAGGCCAACCGGGCAAAAAAGCTCAACCGGGTTTTGGCTGGAAGGGGGGCTGGGTTCTTTCGAAAGAGCAGCCGGCGTTGTTTGTCGATGCAAAGCAAAAGGCAACACCCAACGGAAAACAACAGATCATTCAACATGAAGCGTTAATTCAGGGAACCGCCAAACGGAATAATCCTTTGCGGCGCGAGTTAAAGGAAACGTATCAGGGGCAGGAACTGTTTCTCCGGTTTCGGTTCCGCTACGCGGCTGATGAAAAGTTGCGCGATCAAGGCGAGTTTTTTGTGTTCTGGCTGGATCGATACGAAGGCTCTGATCAGGCGGTACATGCTTCGCATATTCCCAATATCGGCATTCATATTAATGAAAGCGGCCCTCAGAAGGGGAAGGTCGTGTTTATGGTGCGGATCGGCAGCCATAAGACGGCCTGGAGTTCGGTGGAGCTGGAACGCGATCGGGACTATCAGATTGTCGGTCGATTATCGAAGCCTGAAAAATCGCTGCGTGCCGGTTTTACGCGGTTTGATTTATGGGTTGATCCTCAGCCGAACGATCTGAAGCAGCCGGTGGCTACGGCAGTGAATCCGCAAAGTGTGAATGCTGTGCGCTGGGTCGGATTTGCAACCGGTTTAAAAACCGAGCGCGCAGATCGGATTTATGTGAGTGATCTGGTATTGAGTCGCACCTGGAATGACGTTCTCGATTTATCGCCTTCTCAAATTCCCTGGATGATTCCACAGAAAAAGATGGCCTGGCATAAGCCGGTACATTTTCAAAAAGAGATCTATCCCCTACTGAAGCAGCGTTGTTTTTCGTGTCATGCGGGGGCGAATCCGGAATCCGGCTATCGCCTGGATGTGTATGACGAGCTGCGCGGGTTCAGTACTGGCGAAGAGTTAATCGTGCCGGGAGCGAGTGAGGAAAGTAAGCTGATGCAGTTAGTTTCTTCCACCGATTCGGAAGAACGTATGCCTCCTGTTGACTCGGCGCCACCCTTGTCGAAAAAGGAAGTCGCGTTGTTACGTGCCTGGATCGATCAGGGAGCCAAGTGGGATCATCAATTACTGCCGACACCCAAGACAGAGTCGGATCACTGGGCCTTTCAGTCGATCACGCGTCCGAAGGTTCCGGTCAGAAAAGATTCAAAGCGCGTGCGGATGCCCGTGGATGCATTTATCGAGCAGGCGTATCAGAAGCAGGGGATTCAGCCTGCACCAGAAGCACAGAAGTCGACTTTGGTGCGGCGTTTGTATCTGGATCTGATCGGTTTGCCTCCAACGGCAGAAGAGATTGAAAGCTTCGTGAATGACACCAATCCACGTGCCTATGAGAAACTGGTGGATCGCTTGTTGGGATCGAAACATTATGGTGAACGCTGGGCGCGTTACTGGTTGGATCTGACGCGGTGGGCAGAGAGCCACGGATATCAGCATGATCTGCCGCGACCTTATGCCTGGCGGTATCGTGATTATGTGATTGAGAGTTTCAATGAAGATAAGCCTTACGACCGTTTTCTGGCAGAGCAGTTGGCGGGTGATGAACTGGAACCATATTCAGATGAGAGTTTGATCGCGACCGGGTTTTTAGCGTCGGCCCGGATCAGCGGCAACCAGATGGATAAAGCAATGCAGCGGAACGATGTGCTGGTGGATATCGTGAATGTGACCAGTAGCGCGATTCTGGGTCTGACATTGGAATGCGCGCAATGTCACAATCATAAATTCGACCCATTGACACAACGTGATTACTATCGGCTGCAAGGTTTTTTTGTGAACGGTCAACTGGGGAATTTATCGTTACAAAGTAAGACGCTGCCCAATCCGACGGATATGAAACAATGGATGCCGAAAGGGACGTTTGATTTTTATCAACGTGAGGCCAAGAAGCTGATCAGTAGAAAACGGTTTCAGCATACGAAAACGCCCCACACGTGGGGTTTTTATTCACCCTTAACGGGGCATGCAGAAATAGAGCGTTTGCCGGTGGTGAACCGCGATCCGCTGCCATACTCTGCGGAAGGATTGAAGCGAACGAAGTCTCAGATATTAATTCGCGGTGATGTTCACAAGCCGGGTCTGGAAGTGGGCAAAGGCTGGCCTGCGGTATTGGGGGCAACATCGAATGCATCTGAGAATCTGTCTCGGAACGTGTTGGCACAGTGGCTGACGGATCGCAAAAATCCGCTGGTATCGCGGGTGTGGGTGAATCGTTTGTGGCAGTATCATTTCGGACGTGGTCTGGTTTCGACACCCAGTGATTTTGGTGTGCAGGGAGAAAAGCCGACGCATCCTGATTTACTGGACTGGCTGGCGGTTGAACTGATGGAGCATAACTGGAGTACGAAGCACATCCACAGGCAGATTGTGCTTTCAGCCACCTACCGTCAGTCGCGCATGGTTCATGCGGCGAATTTGAAACGCGATCCCGAGAATCGATTACTGTGGAGTTGGCCTCGTCGCAGACTGGAAGCCGAAGCGATTCGTGATTCCATTTTATGTGCGACAGGGGAATTAAAACGTGATACAGGCGGGCCGAGTGTGCCACAGGAGCGAGAAGAGGACAACTTACGTCGTACGATTTATCTGTTTCAGCGTCGGAGTGAAATGCCTTCTGTGATGACGATGTTTGATGCGCCGGACAGTATCGCCAGTTGTTCGCGCAGGCAGGTGTCAACGGTCGCACTGCAGCCCTTGTTTATGTTGAACAGTAAATTCATGGATCGCCGGGCACAGGTGCTGGCGAAAAAGATTGTGGAGAGTGCGGGGGATGATCAAAGTCTCCAGGTGGAACAGGCGTTTCAGAGAGTCCTGGGACGCGCACCAAACAGGGATGAGCTTTCGCGGTCTCTGTCTTTTTATCAGAGAGATGGATCTGTTACTGAGCAGAATCGGCGTCTGTCGATGTTATGTCATGCGTTACTGAATTTGAATGAGTTTATTTATATCCCATAGTTTCGAAGGTTCTGATGTTACCGGATCAAAGAAAAATGAATCTGTTACCTCATGCAAATTCCCGGCAGGTTTTGAGTCGACGGGAGATGCTGGACCAAAGTGTGCTTGGCTTTGGTGCGGTGGGATTGCTGTCGCTTCTGGCTGATGAAGGTTTGTTGTGTGCGGAAGATAGCGGTCATAAAGGTGCCGGGACGAATCATTTTCCTGCGACGGCGAAGAATGTGATTTTTCTGTTTATGTCGGGGGCACCCAGTCAGGTTGATACATTTGATCCGAAACCGTTGCTGACGAAACTCGAAGGAAAAGGGGTGCCTGACAGTATTGCGGCCCGGGTGCCTAACATTCCGCGGGCAGGTTTGAATTCGAAGCTGATGGCCTCGCCGTTCCCGTTCAAGAAGTATGGCGAGAGTGGCATTCCGGTTTCGAATCTCTTCCCCAAGACGGCTCAGATGATTGATGACATTTGTGTGTTGCGATCTGTGAATCATCGTGTACCCGTGCATGGACCGGGTGAATGTATTGCGTTGACCGGTTCTGCGATTGGTGATCGTCCCAGTCTGGGGGCCTGGATGACATACGGTCTGGGAAGTGAAAGTCGTGATCTGCCGGGATTTATTTCGATGCTCTCGAACAGTACGGGACCTGCACCACAAACGCCGGGCTGGGGCGCCGGTTTTTTACCATCGCGGGTTCAAGGAACGCTCGTGGATGGTAAGCGGGGGATTCCCTATACACAGATGCCCGCCGGTTATTCGAATCAAAATCGTCGCCAGCAACTTGATTTTATCAACTGGATGAATCAGGAACATTTATCCCAACTCGGTCAGGATTCGGAATTGGAAGCGCGGATTGCTTCTTATGAACTGGGTTTTCGTATGCAGACCTCGGCTCCGGAAGTATTTGATCTGCAAAGTGAAACCGGAAAGACGGCGAAACTGTATGGTCTGGATGACAAGTCGACCGCAGAATTTGGCAGGCACTGTTTGATCGCGCGGCGATTAGTCGAACGGGGAGTGCGCGTTGTGCAATTGCGGAATGGTGGCTGGGATGCACACGGAGCGATCAAGGCGAATCATACAAAACGAGCGCAGGCCACTGATGTACCGGTAGCCGGTTTGCTCAAGGATTTGAAACAACGTGGATTACTGGATGAAACACTGGTGATCTGGGGTGGCGAGTTTGGACGCACGCCGACGACCGAGGGATCTGCGAAAGGCGATCGGCGGGGTCGTGATCATTTACCGACAACGTATTGCATGTGGATGGCCGGCGGTGGAGTGAAGGGGGGGCAGATTATCGGCAGAACTGATGACCTGGGATACACGCCGGTCGAACGTCCGATTTCTCCTGCGGATCTGCATGCGACTTTATTGCACGCGTTGGGTATCGATCAGCATAAGTTGTATTACCTGCACAATAACCGGAAAGAAATCGCCACGGTATTAGGTGGTGAAGTGATTCGTGAGGTGTTTTAGCGTGTTGAGTTGAATTCGGTTTATAGATCGAACTTGATACCCTGGGCGAGGGGGAGTTCGGTGGAGTAGTTAATGGTGTTTGTGGTGCGGCGCATGTAGGCTTTCCAGGAATCGGAGCCTGATTCGCGTCCGCCGCCGGTTTCTTTTTCGCCGCCGAACGCGCCGCCGATTTCTGCACCACTGGGACCGACATTCACATTGGCGATGCCGCAATCTGAACCAACGGGCGAGCAGAAGAGTTCTGCTTCACGGACATCATTGGTCATGATGGCGGAAGAGAGTCCTTGTGGAACCTGGTTATGCATTTCGATGGCTTCTTCTAGAGTCTGGTAGCGCATGACGTATAGAATAGGGGCGAAAGTTTCCTGTTGTACGATGTCAGTTTGACTCTCCATTTCAACGATCGCGGGATGCACGTAGTAGCCTTTTACGGTATCTTCTTCGACGAGTTGATGTCCAAAATGAACAATGCCTCCCTGTTTTTTTGCAGTTTTCAGCGCCTGTTGCATGGCATCGAGGGCCGCCTGATCGACTAGAGGGCCGACCAGTGTTCCCTCTGTAAGTGGATTACCTATGGGCAAACGCTGGTAGGCATTTTTAAGCGACGCCAGTAACTGGTCTGCGATATTTTCGTGTACGATGAGACGACGCAGAGTCGTACAACGTTGTCCGCATGTGCCGACTGCTGAGAAGAGGGCAGAGCGAACGGTCATTTCCAGATCTGCCGATTCCGTGACAATCATGGCGTTGTTGCCGCCGAGTTCTAACAGGGATCGTCCAAGTCGACTGGCGACCGTCGTGGCGACGGCGCGACCCATGGGCACTGAACCAGTTGCTGAAATCAACGGGATTTCATGGTGTTCAGACAGTGCTTTTCCGATTGCTGCGCGACCGATGAGCAAGTTTGAAATTCCATCGGGGGCTTCGGGGAAATTCTGTGCGACATGGTTGACGATTTGCTGACAGGCGATCGCGCAGAGCGGCGTTTTTTCAGAAGGTTTCCAGATGACGGAATCTCCACATACAAAGGCGAGCATCGAGTTCCAGGCCCAGACAGCGACGGGGAAATTAAACGCGCTGATAATTCCGACCGGACCGAGAGGGTGCCATTGTTCCATGAGCCGGTGCCCCGGTCTTTCGCTGGCGATGGTAGAGCCGTATAGTTGCCGACTTAAACCGACGGCGAAATCGCAGATGTCGATCATCTCCTGAACTTCGCCTAATGCTTCCTGTGTGATTTTGCCTGCTTCCCAACTGACGATCGTCGCCAGATCTGTTTTGTGTTTGCGTAGTGCGTCGCCGAGTAAGCGTACGAATTCACCACGTCTGGGTGCGGGAACTTGTCGCCATTTCAGAAATGCATTTTTTGCTGTATCGACGGCTAAGCCGACATCGCCGAGTGTGGCTTCCTGCAGTGTGACCAGCGATACTCCATCGATGGGAGAGGTTCCCGTCAAGAGGTCACCGGCGCCGTTCTGCCAGTTTGTTCCAATGGCGACAGCCGCGGGCTGACCGGACACGCCGATGCGTTGTAATACTTCATGTATGGGATGCGTCATGGTTAGCGCTCACTTGATGAATGTCGAAGGTTCGGAAAGTAATTTCTCTGTTTCGAAATAACTTCCAAATCGGTTGTTGATAAACATGTCAAACGGGACCTCTTCCTGTCGGATCAATCCTGTACCGCTTAACAGATTTTGTTGAACCAGATCAACAACGGCACAGATGCCCGCTCCCGTCGTTAATTGAATGGCACTCCACTGTTCACCGTTAATTTCCTGGGCATACAGTTTTCTCAGGTCACTCTTTTCAACAAACTGTCCGTTTCGATTTCCTCTGACGGTACAAAACACAATTACGACATCCTGGAATGTGACAGGAATGGCATTTTCCATTACATCTTTCAGGAGTTCACGCCGATCTGCGAGTCTGAGATCCTGCAAGAGAAATTTCATTAACATGTGATGGCCGGGGTAACGAATGGTTTTGTAATTCAGTTCGCGCACGTGGCCATCCATGGTTTCGCACAATGTTCCGAGTCCGCCCGATGTATTGAAGGCTTCGTAGACATTTCCATCCAGCGTGAACTGTTCGAGCCCTTCGAGGGGGTGCTGGTTTTTTATTTTATGTGCATGGATTTCTTCGCATGGATTGCAATACTCATTAATCAACCCGTCAGTCGACCAGGTCAGGTTGTAAGAGAGTGCATTGGTTGGATGTTGTGGCAGGGCTCCCACGCGCATGCGGACAGTATCAATCTCGTCGAACCATTCCATGACGTGTTTTGTGATGATGGTGACGAAACCGGGGGCCAGTCCACATTGGGGAACAAAAACCTGTCCGGGAACGGCATCGTCGGCAATTTCTTTGACGGCGGCTGTCGTTTGCCGATCTTCGGTGAGGTCGAAATAATTGATGCCTGCTTCCTGCGCGGCCCGGGCAACTCCTGGATTTTCTCTAAAACTCAGAGCCGAGATTACGGCGGTACAGCCTTGCATGAGGTGAAGTAATTCCGGATGCGAGTCTGCATTGAGAGTGTGGATTTCCGCGGACGGAATCCGTTTTTGTATTCTTTCTAATGCAGCGGGAACACGGTCTGCAATTCGCAGATGATAATCGCCGGTACCTTGAAGCATCGAGGCAATCATTCGTCCGATTTTTCCCGCGCCAATTAATAATATGGTTTGAGACATGTCAGGTCCTCAGAAGTGGATTTCAAGATGTGAGAATTAAGAATAGAAAGACCTCTGCTTTTATTATATACGCAGGAATTGTCTTTTCTGATTGAGTTCTTGTTTTCGGAGAAAAATTCGTAGTACAAATTGGAATACTGCTTGACTCTTAGCTGTATATGGAAAGAATTAAGAAACAAGGAGATAAGGCATGACCAGTGAACAGCTTGCGACATTTGATTGGAAACGATATCCGGAAACTGCGGATTTCCTGAATGAGCGTATTGGCGATTATTATTTACAATCGTCAATTCTCAGGAAGTTTTCAGAAGATTTGCATTCGCAGACGGGAACCCGGTTGATTGACTGGATTGATCATCTGGAATTGCACGGGTCGGCTGAGTTGGAAGAGATATTACTCAGTTTAGGCTACGAGAAGTCCGCCGATACGAAACACTCATTGTTTCAGCATCCTTCTGCCCAGTTTCCTGCGATTCTATTGACTTCAGAAAAAACAGAACGCCTTTTTGTGATTGTAGATTCGGTAGTTGAATTTTTAGCCGTTCATCAATGTGCGTTATCAACGCCGATAGAAGGGGCCATCGGTTCTGCTGTTCGACAGCGATTGGTGTTTCAGGAAAATGATGTCGCCTTGCATGTTATCGAACGACATGGTGCTCGCCTTGATGCCACTACGGAATTGCCAAAGCCTGATTTGCAAAAACTGTTATATCATACTGAAGCCTTTCGTTTACGTCCGCGTAATTTTTCCGATGAAGCAGCGGGATTTGCAAATGCCGAAACTCTGATTCAAGCTGCGATAGCGGATTTGGGCGTGGATCGTACATGCGATCTGTTTTTTGCTGCAGAGCGTGCCTATTGGCAACAGCGGAATTCTGTTGCCCGCATTCAAAAAGCCCGTCAGGATTCAATGGGTCTGGGCTGGTCGAATCATGACCACCATACGTATCGTTCCAGCCGTCAGCATTTCTGGCGATTGATCTCGGTATTCGAGTTACTGGGTTTTGATCTGCGCGAACGTTTCTATGCCGGTAAAGAAGCGGGCTGGGGTGCTCAGGTGTTGGAGCATCACTCAACGGGTGTTGTGATTTTTGCCGATGTGGATCTTTCACCCGAGGAAGTCTCCCAGGACTTTGCGCATGAGCCTTTGTCCGAACTTTCTGAACTGGGAACCGTGGGTCTCTGGTGTCGTCTGCATGGCGAAGCGTTTTTGCAGGCGGGCATGCATCACCTGGAATGTCTATTTGACTTTACTGCGGCTCGGGATCAGTTGGCCGAAGAAAACGGAGTGAAGACGATGAACCCGTTTACGGATTTACCACATCTTAAGCAGGCCTTTACCGCGGGGGAGATTTGGCCTGTAAAGGAAAGTCGGATTCAATCACTGTTGGATGATGGATTGATCACGACCGAGGAAGCAAACAAGTTTCGTTCGAAAGGGGCCATTGGTTCGCATCTGGAGATATTGCAACGCGAAGACGGATTCAAAGGTTTCAATCAAACCGGTATCAATGACATTATTCTGGAAACGAACCCGTTGCGCATCCATCAGCCGTGACTTTTTGGATTGGAATTATTACTACCACGAAATACACGAAAGGCACGAAAAATATTTGATCATTAGGGTATGAAGCGTGGATACAGCTTGGTCGTCTAAATCCGAACTGATGAAGAGTTTTAAAGGAGTTTAAATATATGTATTCTGTCAAGAGGAGCAATTTTCGGTCACAGGTGAAGGGACTGTGAACGTCATGAATCATTTACGGGGCCAACGCTGGCGTGGTTACAATAGTTGTAATAACCAAATATAAACGAAATCTCACCGAACACGCAGAATTGATTAGACTTACCATTTTGAGAAGTCGGTGAACTGATAAGGTTCGTCGAAAATTGGAATTTCATTTTTGTTGTACTGCTTCCTCAACACCTTCAGAAGGAAATCAGAAAACGAATCACCTTTCAAGTGGATAAACTCAATTCCATCTGCAAACCAAAACACGCAATCCCATTCTTCTGCTACACCTTTAGTTCTCCAATTCAGATAATGTACATCGATGACAGTGCAGAAGGGTAAAAGACCTCCCGGCTCTGGAAACGTGGTCCACGCCTCCGGAGCCAAGAAATTTTCCTTCTTATATGATTCTATAACGCTTCCAGTTCCACAAAGCACCTCTTGCAAAGGTGAAGGAAAGAAAGATTCATCTCTAAAATTCCAAACGGCAATCAAGCCACAAACGAGCCCAGAACCGTATTGATCGATAAAACTCTTGTAATCTGTGGGGAGTACACAACCAAGATCTTTCTCGACTGCTTCCCATGAACGATCCAATCCTATTGCTTTGGTAGGAGGCTCGACAAGTTCTGTAATTTGAGCTAGTGATGAAGTCATAAGAGAGAATAGCTGCTTTGGATAGTTATTGTAGTCTGTATGGTTTTGAAAAACTCGGTTGAATCTAGTGCACTGACCATTGTAAGTGTTTAATGGGTTGATGTGATCAAAATCAGACTTCGGGCAAGATCCAGGGTTTGCGCCATTCTTCTCGGCCTCTCAGTTGGTTGGCTTCGTTGTCGTTGAGGAAGAGTTCTGTTTGTGGATCGAGGGTTAGAGTGCGACCGACGCGGGCGGCGATATTGCCGGCGTGACAGAGGACGGACGCGGGGTGTCCCACTGTTTCCAGATCGCAGGCTGGTTTCTTGCGAGTCTTGATACAGTCTAAAAAGTTTTGTACGTGTGGGGCGGCGTCGCTGTTGCCTTTGACTTCCTTCGTGAGCCGACCCCCATTTGCGTATACACGCCAACGGCTGTTGCCGATGACCATGTACCCTTTGTCGCCGTAGATGACAGCGCCTTCGGATTCGCCATGAAACTGATAGGGAGCCCAGACCCGCATTTCGTAGGTCAGGATTTTTGGCGTTTTGCTTGTGTATTCGTAATTGACCTGTAGAGTATCAGGCCATTCCTGCATGTCGTCGAAATACCATTTTCCGCCCATTGCTGAGATTTTTGTGGGGAGCGAGATGGCATCGTCCTTTTGGGCTTCACAGGCGGCATTCAACGCGGCGAATGCCATGTCGAGCCGATGCACACCATCGTTACCCAGGTCTCCGGTGCCATAATCATGGAACCAGCGCCAGCGTCCATGAAAGCGATTTTTGTTGAAGGGGCGTTTTTTGGCAGGGCCGAGCCACATGTCGTAGTCTACAGTTTCGGGGGGCGTGCTGTCGGGGGGATATCCGATATTTCCCTGACGGGTGCTTTCCCAGGCCTTGGCCACGAGGCAACGACCGAGGGCGCCCGTGCGAATGTAGTCAAGGGCCGATTTCAATCGATCGGTGGAACGATGTTGTGAGCCCATCTGCACGATGCGTTTATGTTTATTCATCGCGGCGACCATCCGCTGGCCTTCGATGATATTATGGCCGTCCGGTTTTTCGACATAAACATCTTTCCCGGCCTGACAGGCGAGGATGGTGGGGATGGCGTGCCAATGATCGGGGGTGCCCACCACGATGGCATCCAGACTGTTGTTGTCGAGCAGTTTTCGAAAGTCCTGAAATACCTGAGGTTGCTTGCCCTGAATTTTGGTGACGGTTTCGAGGGTTTTTCCCTGACGAGCGGTATCAATTTCGGCGATGGCCACAATTTCTGAATTCGAATTTGCGGCGAAATATTGATTGAGAGCAGAAGCCCGACCCGATGCGCCGATCATGCCCACACGCACGCGTTCACTGGCGGAGGCCTTGGCGACCTGTTCGAGCGAGACGCTGGCGAGCCCCAAAGCAGAACCCTGTAAAAATTTTCGGCGGTCCATGGTTGGATCCCTTTTGAGTAAAACGACAGTGATCAGAGTACTACAATCAATGCTGTACATTATAGAAAACAGGATTCCGGGTGCAAAAAGAATTTTGCTGATTTTTGAAAACTGCAGCAGAGGGAAGGGGTCCCAACATTTATCTAATGGTTTTATCTACGGGTTCTGGAAAAGATCAGCTGGAGATATCGGTGCCTGTATTGTTTTCGCGCGAAGTGGTAACGGCATGTTTTACACCAACATTGCTTCGCAACTGGTTTGTGATACGGTGCTGGATTCACTTTGGTTTCAGGTCCGGTTAGCAGGGGTGTTCGGTTTTTATTGTCTTACTGGTTCATTTCCGTCCGAGTTTGCGAGATTTCTTAATGAGAAGTGTCGAAAAAACAGATAAAATCGAGGTAATTTAGTTCATGGATTCCCATTTTTCGCTTATAATAAGCTGTTGTAAAACTCAGCTCCTTCCGTAGCCCAACGACTCCCTCCCGGGCTGAGTTTCAACCCTGAAGAGTTCGCTTTCGGTGAGCGTGTTGATTACGGATTTCATCGAAAAGCTTCGAGAAGGAGAACTGCATTGCGTTCTTTCCGATATTCCTCATTTTTTATTCTCGTGATGGTGGCGTTGAATTTCTTCAACGGTCAGTCAGCACCTGCACAGGTAAAAAAGGCAGCTCTGAAAAATAATCAGGCGGGCATCGAATTTTTTGAGAATAAAATTCGTCCGGTTCTGGTGAAACACTGTTATGAATGTCATTCAGGGGAACCGGATGAGGAAAGTGCATCCTTTGTGCTTGATACGCGCGAAGGTTTATTGCAGGGCGGTGATTCGGGAAAATCGGTGGTGCCCGGCAACCTCAAGCAGAGTTTGATTCTGCAAGCAATTGAGCATGATCCTGATTTTTACGCAATGCCTCCGGATGAGAAATTACCTGCGCATATCATTCAAGATTTTCAAAAGTGGATTCAAATGGGGGCGCCTGATCCTCGAAAAGGAAAATCGAAAAATAATTCTCAGAAGAAAAAGTCGGCCGCTGCGATCGATTTTACAAAAGAGCGCGAGTTCTGGTCGTTTCGGCCATTGAAAAAACCGAAGGTTCCCGATGTTAAAAATAAAAACTGGCCTGCAAACGCCATCGATCGATTTATTCTTTCGAAGCAGGAACAGTCTGGCTTGACTTCAGTTACTGCTGCAGACCGGCTAACGCTGATTCGTCGCGCCTATTTTGATCTAACGGGATTACCTCCTAAAGCAGAAGAGATTCAGATGTTTTTGAATGATCAATCTCCGCAGGCTTATGAACAGTTGATAGATCGGTTGTTGGCTTCGCCGCAATATGGTGAAACCTGGGGACGTCACTGGCTTGATCTGGCCCGCTATGCCGATTCAAACGGTCTGGATATTAACCTGACATTTTACAATGCCTGGAAGTATCGCGATTACGTGATCAAGGCATTTAATGAAGATAAACCATACGATCAATTTATCCGCGAGCAGATTGCCGGCGATCTACTGCCTTATAAAAATGATGCGGAGCAGACTCAAAATATCATCGCGACGGGTTTTCTGGTCATGGGCGCCAAAATGCTCAGCGAACGGGATAAAGAAAAATTGCGCATGGATGTGGTTGATGAGCAGATTGATGTCACCGGCCGAGCGTTTATGGGCATGACTCTGGGATGTGCCCGCTGTCATGACCATAAATTCGATCCGATTCCCATGACCGACTATTATGCACTGGCGGGAATTTTTCGCAGTACAGAAACCGTGCATGGAATTCGTTTGAATAACCAGTTCGTATCGGGGTGGATGACGCGTCCTTTGCCTGTTAAGCCCGAGCATGCGGCTGCTCTGAAAGCGTATGAAGCAAAATTGAAAGCACTGGAAGATAAGTTAAAAGCAGATTCCAGCCAGATCAAATTGCTTGAGGACAAAACCGATCAGCAGAAGCGTTTGAAGAAACTGACTGGGATTGTTGTTGATGATCTCCAGGCTGTGAAAACCGGCGCGTGGCAGGATTCAGTGTATTCGAAAAATTATCTGGGTGCTGGTTACGTGCATGACAAAAATGAAGAGAAGGGGGAAAAGAAGATTCGCTTTGTTCCCGATCTACCTGCTTCGGGAAAATACGAAGTTCGTTTTGCATTTCCTGGTAGTAAAGGCCGTGCCAAACGTGTGCCTGTGACGATTCATTCAAAGCAAGGAACAAAAACGGTCTATGTAAATCAGACTAAGGAGGCGCCCATTGACAGCCTCTTCCTGTCACTGGGTCACTTTGAATTCGCAGCAGGTAAAGTCGGTTCGGTTGAGATTTCGACTAAAGGGACTCGAGGTTATGTTGTCGTCGATGCGATTCAATTTCTACCGCAAGACCAACCAGTTGAAAAAGATGCTGCAATCGCGAAAGCAGAAAAGCCCGTTCAAGCCACTGATGCGACCAAGCAAGCAAAAATTAAATTGCTGAAAGAAAACGTTAAAAATCGGAAGACACAGATTGCGAAATTAAAAGAGACGGCGCCTCCCCCCAAGCCGATGGCACTTGCCGTTGGTGAACAACCCGATCCAGCAGATTATCGGATTGCCAGGCGGGGAAACATTCACCAATTGGGTGACAAAGTCGATCGCGGTTTTCTGACAATCGCTTCGATTTCGGAATCGCCAGAAGTCAGTCCGAAGCAGAGTGGGCGTCTGGAGCTGGCGAACTGGTTGAGTCGTCCACAGAATCCGTTGACCAGTCGCGTGATAGTGAATCGGGTCTGGAAGCATCTGTTTGGAAAAGGGTTAGTGCGCAGCGTTGATAATTTTGGACATCTGGGAGAACAGCCGACCCATCCAGAGCTATTGGATTATCTGTCGCAGCAATTTGTAGAACAGGGCTGGTCAATCAAGACATTGATCCATGAAATTATGCTGAGTCAGACGTACCGTTTAAGTTCAGAATTCAGTGCGGCTCATTTTGAACGCGATCCTGGTAATAAATTGCTCTGGCGAATGAATCGCAGGCGATTATCTGCAGAAAGTATTCGGGATGCGGTTTTATCCATCTCAGGTCAGATTGATTTGAAGCAGGGGGGCTCTTCTGTTTCACATTATCCGGAACAGGCCGTCAATCCGAATAAAAACACGAAAATGAAGCAGAATCCATCAGAGTTTCGTCGTAGTGTTTATTTACCCATTGTACGAGGTAGTGTGCCAGCGGCGCTCGCTGTGTTTGATTTTCCTGCACCGGAAATGCTGGTGGGAAATCGTCCGGTGACGACGGTTCCTGCACAGGCGCTGTTCATGATGAATAGTCCGTTTGTGATAACGCAGGCTCAGGCGACGGCAGAACGAATCTTAAAAGCAGTCGATAAAACAGATCAAGAGAAAATATCCCAGTTATACCTTGCCTGTATGGGGCGTAAAGCAAACGGGAGCGAACAGGCAGAAGCGTTGAAGTATATTCAATCGTTGATGAGTTCGAAATCGAAGGAGAATTCGAACAAAGCTGACGTGCAACTTCAGGCCTGGACATCCTATTGTCAGATACTGTTTGCCTCTACCGAATTTCGTTTTTTAAATTGAAATTCGTTTTTTAATATCGGTTAATACTCAACTTGAAAAAGATTGATCCACTATGGAACCTCTCAATATATCACGTCGGCAAATGTTGAAGTCATCGGCAGGCGGATTTGGTTATCTGGCGTTGGCGGGTTTGAGTTCTGAGGCGGCTTTGAAGTCACAGTCCCCCTTGCTGTCAAAAACGCCGCACTTTGCGCCACGCGCCAAGCGAGTGATCTTTTTATTCATGCATGGCGGTCCGAGCCAGGTAGATACGTTCGATTACAAACCTCGCTTGAATAAAGAGGATGGCAAGCGACTGCCTTTCAAAGCGGCGAAGAACATTGAACAATCATCCCAGGAAAACTTGCGATTGATGAAGTCTCCCTGGAAGTTCAAGCAGCGGGGAGAGAGTGGGCTTTGGATCTCGGAATTGTTTGATAAGGTCGCCGAACATGCAGATGATCTCTGTGTGATTAATTCGATGCACACGAATGGTCAGTCGCATGGGCAGGCAGTGATGAAGCTGCACACCGGTTCGGACAGTCTGGTGCGTCCTTCTGTGGGTTCCTGGATGGTATATGGTCTGGGAACGGAAAATAATGATCTGCCTGGATTCATTTCGATTTGTCCTTCACGGGGTCATGGAGGCGTCAGGAATTTTGGAAGTGCGTTTTTGCCAGCCGTCTATCAGGGGACGGCCATTGGCGATGCCGATACTGCCGCCAAGGAAGCCAGTATTCGTTTTTTGTCGAATAATATTTCTTCAGAGGATCAGCAACGCAAACAGCTTGGCTTATTGCAGGCGATGAACCAAAGGCATCTCAAACAGGTTCAAGTCGATAATGAAATCGAAGGCGTGATCAATTCGTATGAATTGGCCTTCCGCATGCAATCGGAAGTTCCCGCTTTGATGGATCTGACATCGGAAACGAAGGAGACTCAGGAATTATACGGGATCAACGAGAAGACCACGGAAAACTTTGGTCGTCAATGTCTGATGGCCCGTCGATTTGCGGAAGCGGGTGTGCGTTATATTGAAGTCGCTTTGGGAAACAACAAATGGGATCAACACAGTGGTTTGAAAAAAGGCCACGAACGTAACTCTCAGAGTGTGGATAAACCAATCGCCGGTTTACTGGCTGATTTGAAACAGCGGGGATTGCTGGAAGATACACTTGTGGTGTGGGGTGGCGAATTCGGACGCACACCGATTGCGCAAGGGACAAATGGACGCGATCATAATCCTCAAGGTTATTCGATGTGGCTGGCCGGAGCGGGTGTGAAACGGGGTCACGTCCATGGTGCCACTGATGAATACGGTTATTATGCCGCCCGGGATAAAGTTCATATTCACGACCTGCACGCAACGTTGTTGCATTTGATGGGCATGGACCACAAGAAGCTGACGTATCGTTATGCGGGCCGTGATTTCCGTTTGACCGATGTTTACGGCGATGTGGTGCACGGAATCATCGATGGCTAAATCGGGACCTGTAAAAAGAGCCGGTTATTTAGAGAACCCGGCGCACTCTTTTTCTGTCATATTTAAGTATTGATTTCTACTTTCTCTTGAGAATGATCTGGAATCAATAAGCACAGCTCTGCACTTGATTTCTGGTAAAACTGAATCCGCCTGTTTTTATAGGGTGGTTGCAGAATTTCATCGGAATAGTTACAATCCCGATCTTGAGTGAACTTTGCGCGCAACTCGTTATCAATTCATGAGATATGGACGGATTGTGGCTTCGTGAAGTAACGAATCTACTAACAGAGAATTCGAGAATCTGAAGAATCAAAATGTCCGATCAAAACGACGAGCTGGTAGAAGACGCTCTGAAAAGCATCGCTGCGGCACAAACTCTTTCCGAACTGGATGAAGTACGCGTCCACTATTTGGGGAAGAAGGGGAAAATCAAAGCGCTGCAAAGCCAGTTGAAGTCATTGTCTCCTGAAGAAAAAAAAGAGTTTGGGAAAGTCCTTAACGGGATCAAGCAGAGTATTCAAGGTGCGCTGGGTGAGAAGAAAGCCGCACTTGAAGAAAGCGAAAATTCGGGTCCTGATCTCGAAGCGATTGATGTCACTTTGCCCGGTGTGAGCGCACTGCCCGGACATCGTCATCCACTTACCGCGACGATGGAAGAGGTAAAAGCGATTCTGGTCGGGCTGGGATTTCGCTATGACGATTATCCTGAGGTGGAATCTGAATATTATAATTTCGATGCACTCAATACGCCGGACTGGCATCCCGCGCGAGATATGCATGATTCGTTTTACACAACGGTGGGGAATGTTTTACGAACGCATACTTCTGCTTTTCAAACACGGGCCATGAAGAATTTCGGGCCACCACCTTTGCGGGCTATGACATCCGGACGATGTTATCGTCGTGATGAAATCGATGCCTCGCATTTTCCCATATTTCATCAACTGGATGTGATTGCCATTGATCAGAATATTAGTTTTGCTGATTTGAAATGGGTCTTGTATCAATTAGCCAGTGCGTTATTTGGCGAAGATGTTCAACTCCGTTTTCGTCCCAGTTATTTCCCCTTCACGACACCTAGTGCTGAAGTCGATGTCATGTTTAATGGCAAGTGGTTGGAGATTCTGGGAGCGGGAATGATCCGGCCTGAAGTGCTGCAGGCCGGCGGAGTGGACTCGGAAAAATGGCAGGGCTTTGCTTTTGGCTTAGGGTTGGATCGCATGGCAATGATTCGACATGGGATCACTGATATCAGGCTGATGTACGAAAATGAAGAAGCGTTTTTGCGTCAGTTTTAATAATCTTTTCCTGATAGAAACTGGCACGATATTTCTGGCATAGAGAGACTAAGATGTATATTAACACTGGTTGGTTGCGCGATTATTTATCGGCGGATTGCAAAGAGAGCGAACTGCTGGATGCGTTCATGACCGTTGGTCTGGAAGTCGAAGAAGAGCATGATCTGTCGCGTGCCCTGGAACCGATCCGCATTGGTTTTATCCGGGAAAAAAAAGCCTTAGGCGACACAGGGAAACTGTATGAATGCCAGATCGAAATTCAAAAAGGGAAGCTGATTACCGTCGTCTGTGCCTCGGAGCATCCCGTCGAAATCGGCTGGGGGATTCCCGTGGCGACTGCCGGGACGAAGCTTCCCAGTGGCGCGTTGATCGCGGAAGGGAATTTCAAAGGAGTTCGCTCGGAAGGCATGATCTGTCTGGATGGTGAAATGGGGCTGATTGCCAGGTCATCGGGCTTACAGATTTTTAAAGATGAAGCGACGTTAGGAGAAAGTCTGTCTGCTGTTTCACCCATTCAGGAAACACTGGTCGACGTTTCCGTTTTACCGAATCGTCCCGACTGTCTGGGAATGATTGGTGTTGCCCGTGAAGTCGCTGCGGTGCTTGATATGGAATTGAAATATCCCTCTAGCCGTGAGATGAATGCGTCTGCTCAACAAGGGGAAACCGTAGCAGTCGAAATAGACGATGCTTCACTATGTACCCGGTATGCCTGTCAGGTATTCGATGGAGTTCAGGTACGCAGTTCACCACATTGGCTCAAGAGCCGTCTGCAAACAGCGGGTTTGCGTCCGATTAATAACGTGGTGGACATTACCAACTTTGTCATGCTGGAATGGGGACAACCACTGCACGCATTCGATTTCGATGCATTGAAAGGAAATCGGATCGAAGTACGACGCATGAGTGCGGCCGAAAAACTGAAGCTGCTGGATGAGTCTGAAGTCGATGGCGCACATCAGCCATTAGTGATAGCTGATGCCGAGAATCCGATTGCCTTGGCGGGGATCATGGGAGGCTGGAATTCCCAAACGACCGGTGATTCAAAACGGATTTTGCTGGAAGCGGCCTGTTTCGATCCCGTATGTATCCGGACTTCATCACGCAAGTTACGTATCAGTACGGATTCTTCTTATCGATTTGAGCGTGGGACAGACCCGAATGATATGTTGAGTGGTGCTTTCAACCGCGCAAGTGAGCTGCTTCAGGATGCAGAACTTTCGGGTGCCAAACCTGCTTCCGGTGTAACCGATTGTTATCCCCATGTTCGACAGCGGACAACATTTGCTTTGGATTCCCGTCGGTTTTCAAAGTTGTTGGGGACAGAGATCAGTGATCGACAGATTGAAGAATGTCTTAGCAAACTGGAAATGACTCACGATGATAGTCTAACCATATCAGTGCCGACCTGGCGCGTGGATGTGAATAATGAAGTGGTCCTTGCTGAAGATGTGGCACGGCTATTACGTTACGATAGCATCGATATGAAGCCGATGGTGGCGACGACCACCAAGGGTCGTGTTTCAGAAACGGATGGACTTCGAACGAAAGTCGGTTCTTTCCTGACTTCCAACGGTTTTCTGGAATGTCGAACGCCTCCACTTACGACAGAAAAAATCGCCATGTCATTCAGTCAATGGCAGGGAGAATCGATTCAGGTTCAGAATCCGATTTCCAAGGAGATGACGACGCTCCGCCAAAGTCTGGTTGGTAGTTTAGTTGAAGTCGTAGAGCGAAATGCCCGGCGTGGTGCGAGTAGTTTTCGGTTCTTTGAAGTCGATCGCACGTTTCGATCGAATGATGGTGAGATTGATGAACGCTGGATGATCGGTGGCGTGGTTGGAGGGGCCGTCAATGACTCTGCCTGGATTGCCTCCGAAAAGGAAATTGATTTCTTGCGGGCAAAAGGGTTGGTACAAAATCTTCTCGCTCATCTCTCTGTGGAAGGAATTACTTACGAAAGTGATTCAGCGGCCAAGGGATATCGTGGCGAGGAATATGCCGTCATCAAACATGGTAGTCAGCGAATCGGTGCCCTTGGAAGAATTGATCTGAATGCATTAGGAATCAAAGACCGGGCGCGTGTGCCCCTGTATGGTATGGAATTAGATATTTCGACTTTAATGACAGTCAAATCCCCTGCGAAAATATTTGCCGGTCTTGCGAGAACGCAAGTAGTTGCCCGCGATATTTCCATCGTCGTTCCCATCGGTTTACGCTATGCCGAAATTGCGAAATCACTGGAGAACGCATTTGAGGCTGCTGTTTCGAATCTGGATGCAGAAGCACGAAAAGAGACTGACTCATCATTCTCTTTGCAACCAAAACTCGAAAGTGTGATCTGCATCGATACCTTCGTCGGCGAAAGTGTCGGCGCGGATGCAAAGAGTTTGACGATCAGAATGCTGTTCCGCGATGAGACTCACACGCTCACCTCCGGGGAAGCACAACAACTGATGGATTATGTTGTCTCGCAGCTACATTCTGAACATGGGGTTGTGCAACGATAACGATTTCGCCTGGGCTGCTGATTCGCATCGGTCTCTTACACTGGATACGATTCTGGCTATTGATTCGTTTTCAGCAATTTGTCAATCATCGGTTCAATATCTTTTTCATATGTGAAACCTTCTTTGCCGTACTCCTGCTTTTCGTTATCGAATCGTTTGATCAATTTGCCATCGGTTCCGTATACGTAAGCTGCCGGGATAGCAGCCAGATTGATACTTTCATAAAGCTTCTCATCCGGAGTACTCGATATGATATTGATGATATCCGCTTTTTGTTTAGCGAAGTATTCCATCAGTTCTTCACTGTTTGATTCGGGTGGAGAATTCTTGCTGCCATCGTAGTTTAAATTGAACGAGATACAGACGACTTTTTCAGGATATTTCTTTTGTAATGCAACCAGTTGTGGGAATTCACGCAGGCAGGGTTCACACCATGTTGACCAGAGATCAACGACAACAATTTTCCCCTTTTGTTTCGCGATGAACTTTTGAGTCTCGTCCCAACTGGCAATTTCCGCCGTCACGCCATCTTTTTTAAATGATTGTGCTCCGGGAATAGCGGGCTGTTTCGCTTCCGCTGTTGTTGAGACAGGTTCGGGAGCCGCTTCAGTTTTTGGAGGAGCTGTGGGTTCGGTTGAATTCTGATTACAACCGTGCAGCAAGATCAGGCTGACTACAAAACAGATTAATTTCGCAGGCATTTGAAAACTCTTTCTTGAAATATACTGGCTGGAAAAAATGCTTTCGATATTACTTCTCAACTTTGACCAGACCGGCGGCTTTGGCTTTGGGTATCGGGTCTTCGTAGGGTAGTGCCTTTAAGAATTCCGCGAGATCTGAAATATCCTGCTTTGAAAGCTGGCTCGTTTTCCCATGTTTGTCGTCATGGTTATATTTGGTGAAAACTTCTTCGAGTGTTTGTGCTTTACCATGTGAAAGATAAGGGGCAGTGCGATATACGCCGAGGAGCGTCGGGGTATCATAGGCGGGTCCCATCTCTTCACCGGGATTGTCAACTGCGGTGCCGACATCGTGGCGGATGAATTTCTTTGAGGGAACGGAATCTGTTAAAAAGGGACCAGTATGGCAATTTGCACATTGAGTCTGTTTTGAGAAGAACAGCGTGCGTCCTCGTTTCGCTGACGGGTTGAGTCCTTTTTTGGCATGAGGGCTTAAGGTAAATTGGTGAGTGTTCGAATAAGCGGCCATTGCATCCAAGGCCCGCGACAATCCACTATTAGGAGCGTCCAGCGAAGGATTGATTCTTCCTCTCACCAATCCCTTTCCCTGCATCAAAGGTCCACGGATGGTATGTTCGAAATCTTGAACTTCATCACGGTCTGCTGACCAGTGGATAGGGTGAGTCCAGGCCATGCCGGCCAGTGATTGAGTATTTCTTAATCCTTCAGGGTTATGCCAGGTTTTTCCATCTGGTTGCCCATCCGGATGACAGCTCGCACAGGAAATCCAGAGGCGGCTGGACATGGGTTGCAGAGCAGTATAAAACAGTCGTTTTCCCAGCAGGATTTCTTCTCCCAGCGGATTGCTTGCAACATCAATTATCGCCTGTGGGCGAAGGGTTCTTGTATCGTATGCAACAACATTAAAGTCGAGTGCGTTGTAGACATAAAAAGTTTTACCATTGGGTGCCACACGTACTGCGCGGGGGTTGTGTCCGAGTCTGAGCGAAGCGCGAAATGTCAATTCGCGATAATCGTCATCGATGACATTGCAGACAAACATATCATCTGTACCTGCAAAGACTACGAAGAATGTTTTTCCGTCGGGAGTGATGGCAGTATCCCATGGATTTGAAGTGACGCGAGCTCCTTGAAAAGAGTCCATGGGTATTTTTCGTCGTCGTTTTCCTTCCCCCGATTTTGTATCGACAATCGAAACAATGGGAAAGATGGAGCCGGCGCCGTGTGCTACCGTAATCCGGGAGCGAATATGTGGCAGGTAGGCTTTCGCCCTATGGGGATGTAACGTGATCTGCCGTGAAAGGTTGTCTGTACTTCCGCCGGGCCACTCGTCAATCGTACTTCCACTGGCCAAATCAATTTGACGAACCAGGGCTGTATAATATTCTGTTGTAAAAAGGTTCTGGTCGTCATTGGAGATGGCGATGCCGCGCAAGTGTTTTCCTGACGAAAATTCCCTAGTGATCTTTTTCGAATTTGTATCGATTTCCACAATCCGTCCTGGATAATCCAATGTGACGAATATTTTTTTACCGTTTTTTGTGGAAACAATACCATAGGGTTCATCAAATACTTCTGTCTGGCCAATTTGCTTACCAGTGTCAGCATCAAGAAACAGAACCAGGTCTTCATCATAGACGGCGGTTGCCAAGAGATGGGTTTTACCCAGGAAACTGACGCCTTCGGGATGTTTTCCGACTTTAATTTCGCTTAATAATTTATGTGATTGCAAATCGATAATGCTGACCGAACCGTTATCACGATTGGAACAGGCAAGTAGTTTTCCGTCAGTTGAGATATCCATCAGGCTGTTTGATTGACCAGCGTTTACACGTTGTATATTTATCAACAGACAGATTACACAGAGGATGGCCAGAGGCTGGAAAAACCGAATGGATTTACGCTTGAGATACATGACAACCCCTTTACGAAATGTGAGAATTCGTATTGGTCTGACGTGGCGGGAAGTAGAAACCCCGCTAACCATTTTGGGAAAGCGGGGTTTACTCATTCTATCGATGATCGTGTAAAATCATTAGTTTAGAATTTTGGAAGTATCCTTAACGATTTTACTGATTTTGTCTTTGGACAAATCACTCTTCTTCATAGCGTGATTGACCATCACTTTTCCTTTGACCCACATTAAAACAGTAATGTCGGCATCTTTGGAGATTTTGTACGAAGAGGGACCAGCTTCACCTTCGAAATTAGTGAGTGGTGTGTTCTTGATTTTCTTGCTGTCAGCAATCTTTTTGAGAGTTTTGCTGGAAGCGTCTGCATCGTCAGTCAGATGCACAACAAATGCAGCCATTTTCTGATCTCGATTTTGGCCGACTTTTGCATCAATTTTCGCAATCAATTCCTGGACATCACCATTCATTTCACGAGCGAAGATATTGACCACAGGTCGTCCACCATAGCTGCAACGATAGCAAAGTGACTTACCAGCGTTAGGACCCGTGCAATCATTGACGGTATATGCTCCTGGTCTTCCACCAACTTCGATACCGGAATTCAGTTCTGCTGCAGAACTAATAGAACTGGCGGCAACGAACATCAACGCTACTGAGAGTGTAAGCAGACTTTTCATGTATTTCTCCTTAGGGTTCCAATACTTGACAAAAAATCCTGCAGAGGCAGGGGCGGATACGTCAATACTGACGTATCCATGAATTTTAATGTGAGTGAAAGAGGAGTGCAAACCACTGGGCCCTTTTTCTTCTCTCACGAGGTTGGCAAATTGTATGTTTCTTAGTCAATCACGACTACCAATATTCTTGATTCAGGCCTGGTTTTCATCAGTTCTTAACCTGGACACTGTATTTAGTAAAAAACGATCCTTTCAATATCAGGGTCTTTCCCAGACAGCGGGCAGTTTTTTTGAATTCTCTCCGAAGGTTTGTGAGACGATAAAACCACTCGCCTGCGATGTATAAAAAATTCGCCCATTCGAAACGACGGCTCCCAAACACTCACGAGAATCTATGGCAGGTCCCGTTGAAACCAGTTTACCGTTGTCAGACAGGTCAATCATGTCCATATTCGCTCCGAGAACGTACGGTTCGGAAAGGGTAAAGCGACAGCAGGCATAGTTATGACCAATACTGTTTAAAACCTTACCGGTTTGATGATCAAATACGTTACCTTTGCCTCGCAACGCGTTCGAGAAGATATAGTCTTTTCCAACGGTGACGACATTCAGTGCCGACGTAACCGCATCTGATTTCCAGACTAACGATCCGTCTTTCGCATCCAGGCACCAGACAAACCGATCCTGCGTTTTTTCGTTTGCACGATTATAACCGCCGATATAAATTCGGCCGTCGCGTGCACTCAGCGTGCACTTGGATGTGACATAATATTTGTTCGTCAACCACACAACCTTGCCTGTTTTAGGGTCAAGGCAAGCAGTGATTCCGTTATTTTCAACAGGCAGGCCACGCCGCTTGCGTTGACTGGATGCATAGCCAAAGAATGTTGAGTAATACAGTTTTCCATCAAGTACTGCGATACCACAGTCATTGCCGCCCCGCCCATATTTTGAAAAATCTTTTTCCCAGACGACTTTACCCGTATCCAAGTCCCAGGCCCAGAGTCGGGGGCGGTGATCCTTCGGGTAATAGGGGTTATCGTTCGAATAAATCCAGCTCATCACTTCGCGTCCATCGGATTTGACTGCTGGTTTGCCCCCGAAGGTGAATGCTTTTTCTGTTCCCTGTGTTGCATATTCTCCCGAACCGGAAGCGTAGATTGCGATGTTGCCGTGAACAACCGGTGGGAATTGTCGGCTCCAGCTTGGAGAACCTGTAAAAGGGGCTTCCCAGAGTAGTTTCCCGGTTGCCGCATCCAGACAGCGCATTCGTGATTTTTTAATCCCTGCCTGCGGAATCAGCAATTTTCCATCAATGTAAAGCGGTGATGTGAAAGATAAATAGACATCTGGCCAATAGCGTCTCCATAACAGTCGGCCCGTATCCTGCTCGACGGCAATAATTTGACCTTCAGCAGTATGAGTATAAAGCCGCCCGCCTCCGCAGACTGGGAGATGTTTTACGGTTCCTTCCAGTCGGCGTGCCCAACGCATGCGGAGTGGTGGTTTCAATCCCTGAGAATTGGCGTTGGTTCCACCGAAGTCACCATAGTTCGTGTACCAGTCAAATTTAGGATCAGCCAGCGGACCTTTCAGCGGGCTGCGTATTTTCCAGATCTGTAAGTCCCGTTGAGGAGTCAGAAAGGTCTCTGGTTGAGACGATGTAGAATCTGCATTCAGAACATAGAGATATCCATCTTCGCAAGGAACATAGATCTTGTTATTTGCTATCGCGACGGGCGCTGTGATAGGGGCATCATAGGTAGTCGTGAAAGTCAACGTCTTACCTCCCTTGAGAGGGACAACGTACAGTTTCCCATCAAGGCCGCCATAGATGGCATGATCCCGCGTTAAAACGGGGGAGCAAATGGAAGCGGCTTTGCAGAGAACTTCGGTTTTTTCTTCACCGATAGCATGGCGACACAATCCCAGACCTGCTTCCGGGCGAACGCGATACACATCATTGCCACGGATACTGACGGAAGCAAAACTCAACAATCCGGGATCGCGAATTGAAGTTTGTGTGCCTTTGATATAGTCTGCCTGAAGTTTGTCTCCTTCGAGTCGCAGCTTTTCGACACGGCCAGCGTTGTCGCGTCGATGCCATTGCACATAGACATTGCCAGCCTCATCGGCACTCTGACCGAAAGTTGCAGGATATTCGGAACCCGCGTACTTGGGGATTTCACCCACCGAACGAAGGCGTGGTTTTGTTCCGGCATCTTCGAGAAATACTGTGCGGCCTCCAGCAGGGATCACAATGGTATTTCCAGCCAGGCAAATATCACGCGAGCAGACAAAGTGATCGCGCCACGTAACTCGATCTTTGCGATGGGCGAGCCAGTCTGCACCACTCCAGCGATTTCCCTTGAACTGAACGACTTCTTTTACAAAGTCCCAGGTCCAGACAACTGCACCATCTGGTTCCACGGCATAAACCTGGGCACCCAGTGTAGCGAAATAAACTCGGTTTTTATTGACGACTGGTGCGGAAAAAATCGGCTCACCACAGTCGATTTCTTTCACGACAGCGCCGTTTTTTAGATCAAGTACATAATAGTAACCGGCGGTGGTTCCGACATGCAGATATTGGTCTATGATTGCCGGTGATGCCACATTGCTGCAGTTTCCTGATCCACCTCGTGTAGCGAATTTCCAGAGGATCTGATTTGTCTTGCCATCAATGGCAAAGACAACGCCCGACCCGTCAACTACAAAAACGTTTCCATTGCTGGCAACCGGTGATGTGTAAATACCATCTGTTAAAGGAATCGTTGCTGAAATTGTAAGAGGTGGCTTAATAGAGATATGGGAAACGTTTCCCGATCGCTGTTTATTGCCTTTCAGTTGGAGCCAGCTATCGTCTGCATCAGCAATCGTGCAGCACACAATCAGGCTGAGGAATACCTGAACCAGCAGTGAAATACGACTAACCTTCGTCATTTAAATGATCTTTCTCAGATTGCAGTTTTGAGGCAAAGCAGGAGGGACTCAAGTTTTAAATTAGCGACTCAATGTTCTCAGCAGTTCGAAGGATTCTGGTCTATTTGGAAGGATATCATGATAGATTTACCGTGAATCTATAGTTTGATCATAATCCCCGAAAATTTGGGAAGCTACTATTATTACAAGATTTCGAAAATATCGCTGAATATTTATTGTGTGTTATCTCACAAAAAAACGACTTCCAAAGTGGAAGTCGTTTTATGCATTTTCAAGTTACAACAGAACTTATAACAGCTTTGTGATGGCTTCGCCATCGTGGGCCACTTTGAAAGGGCGACCATTGGAAGAGAATATTTCTTTGTCCAAAGGCAGTCCCAATGCAGAGGCAATGGTTGCATTGAAGTCGGCTGGTAAAACGCCGTCCGCTTCGACACTCACGCCACCTTCATCAGATTTGCCATAGTATTGGCCGCCTTTAATGCCACCACCCATCAGGGCAGCAGAGAAGACACCGGGATGGTGGTCTCGGCCTGCATTCTGGTTAATGACAGGGGTACGACCAAATTCAGTCGTCAGAACCACAAGAGTCTCGTCCAGCAAACCGCGATCCCCCAGATCTTTCAGGAGATTCCCCAGAGCTTTGTCCAGCATTCCAGCTCGTGTTGGCAGGATTCTGTCATCGTAGATGTCGCGGTGCATGTCCCAGCCACCAAAGGAGACTTCCACACAACGGACGTTGTTTTCTACCAGACGACGTGCCAGCATACATCCCTGACCCAAAGTATTGCGACCATACTTATCACGATCTTCTGCTTTCTCTTCATTCAGGTCGAATGCTTTTAGCTCATCACTGGAAAGCAGACTGGATGCCTGTGAATAGAAATCCGTATAAGCCAGCACATCTTTCGTCTTGAATTTATTTTGAAACTTCTTGTCGAATTTGTTAATTAATTCCATTCGTTTTTCGAATGAATTATCTGACATATATGCAGGAGACTTTGTGTTTTCCAAACCCCGATTAGGATCACCGATAGGTAAAGGACTGAATGAAGGATCAAAAAATCCTGCACTCGGGTGACGAGCAGGTGCACTGATCAGAACCGTGTCGGGAAGATTTTTATTCTGCCGACCGTTGAAACGCTGAATCCATGGCCCCATCGAAGGATGTCGCGTGGAAGCAATCTCTTTGTAGCTGGTACGCATCATGTATTCGCCCGGGCCATGTGCGCCGGTTTCAGTATACATGGAATTGATCACGGCCATTTTGTCAAAATTTTCAGCGAGAGTGGGTAGAAATTCACTCATTTTCTTGCCGGGTACATTAGTTTTGATCGCCTTGGTTTGCCCTTGATTCTTATGACCGGGTTTCAAGTCAAAAGTATCAAGGTGCGACATCGCACCGGCCATATAGAGATAAATCAAGCGTTTGGCTTTCCCGCCTTTGGCTGCTCCCCCTTTTTTGGATCGAGCTGGAGCTGCTTCAACCATCTGGTTGAAAACCGGAAGAACACTGACTCCCAGGGCTGTCTTAGCTGCATACTCGAGAAACTGTCGTCGATGCTGTCCGTCGAGTTTTGATAAAACATCTTGCATTTGATATGCCTTTATATTTTTAAATTTCAATTTATGTTGATTAAATTAGAACCCAAATCAGTTTGTCAGGTCATTATGTAATTTAGACCGTTATTGAATAAACAGAAACTCGCGTGTATTTACGAGCGACCAGATCACGTTTCCATAACCTGCTGGTCCATTCTTTTCAATTTCGCTCATGGCAATCTGCGATTCATCCTTATCAGGCTTACGATTCAAAATCGTCATAAAGATAACATCGACGCCGTCTTTCACCTTTTTCTGTTCGATGACGTTGTTGTAAATCGTGGAACCTTTTTCCAGCATCATATGAGTTACAGGACCATTAAACATAAACAAGATCTGTGGTACAGAACCAGAATCAGAAGAGGCTGAAATCAATTCGCGATTCGATTGGCCGAAAGTCCTTAGGAAGTGGCCTGCGGGAACGGGAGAAGGGAGTTCAGAAGCACGTGCCAGCAGTTGACCTTTATAGCGATACTTCTTTTCTCTTTTATAACGTTTTCTGTCGATTTCTTCGCGTTTTTTGTTATCCGCTTCCAGGACTTCCTGTGCGGTTGCTGTATTCAAGTCTACTGCAATGATTTCTGACTTCATCTTAGAAGGAAGTTCCCGGTACTCTTCCGGATCCACCACTGCCAATGTCAAAAATGAATCCCAGGCTTGTTCTGCTGTCATACGACGCAGGACAGGCCCTGGAAAGTGATAAAATTCACTTAAAGGCACGTCCTTAGTAGAAGCCTGTCTCTGATAGGTTTTCGAGTTATAAATGATTCGCAGATATTCCTTCATATCGAAATTCAGACGTTTCATTTCGGATTCGAGGTATTTCATCAATTCCGGATTTTCAGCGACAGTGCTGTCCATCATGTCGTCCACGGGCTCAATCTGGCCACGTCCAAAAGCCTGCTTCCATAATCGGTTGGCGATCGTTAAAGCAAAACGGGGATTATCTTTAGATACCATCCAGCGGGCGAATGCTTTCCGTGGGGCTTCTCCCGGTTTGATATCGGCTGGTTTTCCAAAGATCGTCTTTGGTTGCACCACTGATTTTGGTTTTGCATCTGTATAAGCATAATCATGAGGTAGTTGGATTTTGCGTTTAATCTGGTCATTCACCACCATCATATTCACGCGGATCATGCGGTTAAACCGCCCTTGGTTTCGCCGTCTGTCTTCTTCTTCCTGATCGAGTTCTTTATATTCTTTTCGCAAACGACCGTTCGGATCCTTACCTGTGTAGAATCGTTTGTCTCTACCGTTGGCACGAGTTAATGAACCAAAGGTAAACGCAGCCATCTGGTAAAATTCTTTTTGCTTCCAGCGATCAAAGGGATGGTCATGGCATTGTGCACAACCAATGCGTGTTCCCAGGAAGATACGAACTGTATTATTCATATTATCCAGGGGCATTCCAGAATCTCGTTGCAGATATCCCGTCGCTGGATTTTCCCAGATCAAACCCTCTGCAGAAATCATTTCCTGGACCATTTTGTCCCAGGGTTTATTTTCTGCCAGTGATTGTTTAATCCACTGGCGATAAGCGGTGCCATCAACATTATTATTTAAGCGATCGGTGTAACGTAAAACATCAGCCCAGTAGTTGAAGCTGTGGCTGGCATAACCATCGCTATTTAATAAACGATCGATTAAGTTTTTACGTTTGTCCGGATGACGAGAAGCCAAAAAATAGCGTGTTTCCCGATAGGTGGGAATCGTTCCAGTAATATCCAGGTAGATGCGACGCAGGAATTGTTCGTCCGTCGTCATCGGATTGGGTTTCACTTTGTATTTCGAATAATTTGCTTCGACCAGTTTGTCAATTTTTTCGGCAGACTTTAACGCACTGGAAAGCTTCGTGGTGCTAACAGATTTGGACTTCACCATAAAGCGGGGAGGCAGTGGTTCTTCCTTTTTCACAGCCGGCTTCTTCTTGACTTTTCTTCGTGGTGCTGCTTCGGAATCGGTAGACCCCTGAATGATCAAAGTTGATAACGCAACAGCAATACATAAACTTCCTGTTTTCCAGCATCGCGAGAACTGGCTCGGTCTGCTGATCTGTTTTCCTGACATGCAATAACTCCCGGAGTCGTTCTTAGATTAATTCAGAGATGACCGAACACCAGACAGCCACAATGATTAAGTTCTGGTTCGGTTATCAATATTCTATACAAATCAGATCAGGAAAAACTAATGTAAACTCGACTATTTTTCTCTTAAGAAACGAGATTTCTTTCTTAATCAGAGGTACAAACAGTAACTGTTTTTTGGGGAATCGTAGTGACGTGCCCCCAAGTATGACACCAGTTATACGACTTAGTGTCCGATTGTATCAATGACT
>Ga0055584_100000651_pt1 | contig 32886 bp, 25 predicted proteins | sample OSDHelmetaG_FD_58716 | JGI IMG/M metagenome (GOLD analysis project Ga0055584, IMG submission 58716) | Pelagic marine sediment microbial communities from the LTER site Helgoland, North Sea, for post-phytoplankton bloom and carbon turnover... | ecosystem: Environmental > Aquatic > Marine >... | reverse complement strand
GTTCTTAGGAAACAGGTAAAATTCGCCCTTTTGACAGGGCGGAGTTGCCAGTGAACGTACTTTTTATTACGGCTGATCAATGGCGAGGCGAATGCCTTTCCTGTCTGGATCATAAAGTTGTACGCACCCCTAACCTTGATCGCCTGGCGAAACAGGGCGTTGTGTTCAAAAAACATTATGCCCAGGCCACACCCTGTGCGCCGAGCAGGACATCTCTCCATACCGGCGCATATATGTTTAACCATCGATGTGTGGCAAATGGTACGCCGGTGTCCAGCAGCTTTACAAACTGGGCTAAGGAGGTACGCAATGCAGGTTACGATCCTTCTCTTTTCGGTTATACCGATACCGCCCTTGATCCTGCCGGTATAGACCCGGGTGATCAGAGGCTAAAACATTATAGTGAGCCTTTACCGGGCATCGGGCACTATACGCCGGTAAAAAATGATGTGAATGTCCACTGGGTGCAATACCTGCAACAGCAGGGCTATGAAATTCCTGAGCGCTGGTGGCATTTATACGGTAACACTGTTGCTGGAACGCCATGGCGTGAAGGCGGGGCTGCTCCACTGCCGCTGGCCATCGAAGCACAGCATCATGAAACCAGTTTTATGGTTGAGCAATGTATTGACTGGATCAATGCGCAATCAGACCCATGGGTCACACACCTGTCATTATTGAGGCCGCATCCACCCTTTGTTGCACCGGCGCCATACAATGCAATGTATTGCCCCGATGAAATTTTCACTCCTGTAAGATCTGATTCGAAGAAGCATCAGGGCGCTCAGCACCCTTTTCTAGCGTTGATGTTGTCAAAACCTCAGTTTTCTGACCATTCAGATCCGGCCGAATTACTCGAAGCCTGTTCCAGTTATTATGGTTTGATGACAGAAGTGGATGATTGTCTGGGGCGGTTATTTGATTATCTCGAATCAACCAGTCAATGGTCCAATACTCTGATCATATTTACTTCAGATCATGGGGAACAAATGGGTGATCATTGGATGTTCAGTAAGCTGGGTTTTTATGATGAGTCCTATTATGTTCCTTTGATAATTCGTGATCCGCGTGCCGAGGCAGATTCCCAGCGCGGCTCGAAAATTGATGTGTTTACCGAAAATGTAGACATCATGCCGACGATGCTCGATTGGTTGAATCTGGATATTCCCGCTCAGTGTGATGGTGCGTCGCTAATACCGTTTCTCCGCGGTCAGCAACCGCCGTGCCACTGGCGGACGGAAGCTCATTGGGAATATGATTTTCGCGATACGGTAAACCAGGAGTCGGAGTCTGTCCTTGGCATAACTTCTCACCAGTGCAACTTAGCTGTGATTCGTGGTGTGCGCTACAAATACGTACATTTCACAGCACTTCCACCCTTGTTGTTTGATCTTGCTGAAGACCCGGGGGAGTTGACGAACGTTGCAGCAGACCCCGAGTATCGGCAAATCATTGTGGAAATGCTGCAGAAAATGATGAGTTGGAGGATGAACCACACAGCCAGGGGTTTAACCGAGACTTTTCTGACCGACAAAGGTCCGGTAAATCGTAGTAGTCCTCTTCGTTCAAACAAACAGTTACCTGTCAGTGCTTAACCACGAATGACGGCAGGAATGTGGACGGCGCAAGAGATTCGTCGATGACTTCGCTGCTGTAATTTTGTTCAGTTATCATTCTTATTTTTGGCCCTACGTGTTTCTCGAACGGGCGGCCTTCCAGTATTTGTACAGCCTGGCTGATTGACATTCTGCCTTGCAGTACTGGCGCATCAGACGGCGCCGCAAGTATTCGGCCTCGCCGAATACCCCGATATACTGCCGGGGTGAGGTAGGTTGAAACTATGCCGGCGAATTGATTTGTTTCTGAATATCGCAGAGCGCTGATGGCGGCTTCAGCCATTAATGCATTGCCAACGATGTAATCGAGTTTCTGATTGCTTTCTAATGCTTCCTGTACAAGCGTACGCTGGATTTCCTTGCCGGTGTCGCCCCATTTGGTCACCACGATTTCCACACTGCTGTTGGCAATGCCTGAGCGGAATCCTTCATTAATAAATTTTACCCAGCCGGCGCCTTTGGGACCGGGAAACCATGCAACCTTTACAGCAGGAGATCCGGCAGGATGTCGTTCGGCAAGAAACGCCCCGGTAACTGCGCCCATTTCAGTCCACGAAACACCAGCCTTGGCAGTAATGCCGGCATCGCTTATATCATTCACCGTTGCCAGTACTGGCATGCGTTTGGAAATCTCCAGAATCTCCGGGGTCAGATCTTCAAACGAAACGGTACCTATAATCAGTGCATCAATATTCTGTGCCGTACATTCGACAATCTGCTCGCGCTGGCGCTCGACGTTGGGATAGCCCCCGGCTTCCACCAGAGTAAAGTTCACCCCCAGGTGATTGGCTTCCTCAACCATGCCATAGTTTACATTGAGCCAGTATGCGTCTTTAAGATGAGGGTAGGAAATGCAAAGATTCCAGTGTTTTGAAGCTTTAGCAGTGCGTTCAAAGGTCACTTCCCTGGTGTCGCTGGAGTAGTCGAAAGGCTTGCTCCAGATCTCAGCCGTCCAGGAAGATGGTCCGTCATGAGCCGCCAGAGCTGGTCCAGCGATAGGCAATATCAATAAAACCCATCCGGCCAGTGGCAGAATGACTAGCGCTGGTGAAAAGATTGTTGGAAATTGCATGCTGCCGGGATTCTGTTTATTCAACTGAAAACATTGTAACCTCGTCGTTCAAACAGGTATAGATGCCACAATGAGAGTCAATAGTATCGCCAAAAAACTGCTGTTTGCCTTCGGCGCAATTGCGCTGTTGTCACTATTGGCGGCGGTAATTGGTTTGCGAGGCTTTCAGAGAATATCAGACACCCAGAATTCAGTGGTCAACAAGGCGGTGCCAGTGTTGCGGGATGCCCATTCTGTAACCGAGCTCAATTCGCGTATCAGCACCACGGCGCAAAGCATGAATGATGTATCCACGGAGCAGGGGCATCAGGCTGTGCAGCAGGCTCTGAATGATCAGATTCAAGCGTTCGCTCCCCTGATGTTGTCGCTTAAAAATCAGGGTATCGACCGTAGGTTTCTGCAACCTATAGAGGGTTCGGTTGAAAATCTGGAGAAAATCACTGATGACAGAAGCAAACAGATCAGCACCCGGATTCGGCTGCAGGAACGTATCAATCACCTGTCGGAATTATTGATTTCCAATACTGTAGACCTCAATGAACTTGCAGATTCACTGGTAGCAAACGCCGCTGCCACCACTACGGCGGTGACTTCCAGTCTCTATGATCTGGTTGAGCAGCAGGCGAATCCTGCAAGATTGTTCGACGTCTTTGATCGGCTTATTGAAGTTGATATTGACGCCCTCGAAAGAATGTATGAACTGAGGCAGCGTAGTGCAAATCTCAATCAGATTGTCAGCCGGGTAGCCAAAGAAAACCAGATTCCGGCTATTGATACGCTGGAATCCCAGGCCAAGGATATCGTGCTGATTCTGCAGCGGCGGATCAATGAAATCATTGATCCACAGAGAAAACAAAGAGCGCAACAGCTGCTGGCGTCGATGCATCTGGACGCCGGCCCAATCAAAATAAGCAATATTTTTGATGCCCGACGTTCGCTGATTAATTTAGAACAAGAGTTGGTGGAATCAGAGCGGGTTTACAATGAGGAAGCAAGGAAACTGAATGAGATAGTCATCGAACTGTCAGCTACCAGTGGAAGCGTAATGACCCGGGCAACCGCCGCCGCAAGACAGTCATTGAGTGATAGCAGGCGTCGTTTCATTTTCACAGCGCTGCTGGCCCTGGTCCTGATGGCACTCATCCTGTGGCGATATGTTCACCACGATGTGGTGCGAAGGTTGCTGGGACTAAAGGAAGCAACCTTATCTATTGCAGGAGGTAAGCTGGATCACCCTGTTGATGAGACAGGGCATGATGAGTTGAGTGAAATGGCAAAGGTGTTGAGGTTGTTTCGGGATAATGCTGTTGCTAAAAAGCAGCTGGATGAGGAGCTCAAAAAGTATAAGGATAATCTTGAGGTCACTGTGCGGGAACGCACTTTGCAACTTGAGGAAACCAATCTGCGTCTTGCAGAAGAGGTAGCGCAACATGATGTAGCGAGGGAAAAGGCGGAACAGGCAAACCAGGCCAAGACAGATTTTCTGGCGACAATCAGCCACGAACTGCGTACTCCGTTAAGTGGTGCGCTCGGCACTTTAAACCTGTTGCGTCAGACCGGGTTGAGTGCTGAACAGGTAAGATATCTGGATGCAGTGGACAATGCTAATTCGGTATTGCTGGACATCCTTGACAATGTGCTGGGTTATTCTCAGGTCCGCGCCGGTAAGATAGAGGTGGAAAACAAAGCCTTTGAATTAACCGGATTGCTATCCGGAGTTGTCAGTGTGATGCAAGCGTCCGCACAGGAGAGGGGCAATCAACTGCAACTGAAGATAGCGGAAAATGTTCCGCAAAACCTGGTGGGTGATTCGGGAAAACTTAGCCAGGTACTGATGAACCTGCTGGGAAATGCTGCGAAGTTCACTGAAAGTGGCGAAATAACATTATCGGTGAACCGGATCAATGATGGGCAATTACCGGCACTTCTCGAATTCGAGGTGCTTGATAGCGGAATTGGAATGGATCTTTCGAGAAAAGACGAGATGTTCAAAGCTTTCACTCAGGCTGACAGTTCAATTGCGAGGAAATACGGAGGTATTGGCTTAGGTCTGGCTATATGTCGGCGTTTGATCGAGCTTATGCGGGGAGAAATTGCAGTTGATAGTGCACCAGGCAAGGGGACTTCGATTCGATTTACCCTGGCGTTTGAAGTAAGTGCCGCCGTATCCACTGAAGGAAAAATCGTCGAGCTGAGTAGCTCTGCTTATCTTCGTGTGTTGCTGGTAGAAGACGACCCCACTAACCTGGAAGTTGCGAAGCAGTATCTGCAGCATCTGGGGCATCAGGTAACTGTTGCTGCAGATGGAGAAACAGCATTATATGAATTGAACAGATGGACGCCGGATGTTGTCCTTTTAGATGTCAGTTTGCCTGGCATTGATGGTTTGCAGGTGTTAGCGGAAATACGGCGACATACATCTGCCGATATTCGCCAGCTACTTGTCATTGCAATGTCAGCACATGTCTTTGAAGAGGAGGTCGAGCTGTATCTTGGGGCGGGTATGGATGGATTCCTGGGGAAACCTTTTTCAATTCAATCTCTGGACAATACTATTGCAAAGGTTACCGATATTTCTCGAACTATTGTCGTTGAGAATATGGGCTCGATTGATGACCCCGATGAAGTGTGGTGGCGTTCACCTATTCTGGAATCCGAGATTATAGAGGAAGATGTTAGAGTGCTCGGTCAGCACAAAGTAATTGAATTGCTTGCCACATTCAAATCGAGTGGCGAAGATTATCTCACTCAAATGCAGCGGATTGAACGGGGTGCCGATACAGATGAAATTGGAAAAATTGCTCACAGCATGAAAAGTGCCGCCGGTAATTTTGGTTTTTCAAGGCTTGCAGCATTGCTTCAAAAAGTTGAACGTGGCAATCAAAATATTGAAAACCTGATAGAACAAGTGGAGCCGCTGTTTCATGCATCCAACACTGCGGCGGATGAGTTGCTCAGAACGGTGACTGTTTCGCAGAACATATAGCCCTCGCCGTGAATTGTTTTTATTATTTCGGGTTTAGCCGGATCAGATTCCAGTTTCTGACGCAGCCTTCGAATCAATACGTCAATGGTTCGGTCGCCGGGTGACCAGGACCGGTGAGTGACCCGGGACATCAGCCGTTCCCGTGACAGGGTCATCCCGGGGTATCGGGTGAACAATTCAAGCAGTTCAAGTTCCGCCCTTGTCATGTCAACCAAGTTGCCGCCATCACCTTGCAGTGTTCTTCTTAGTGTATCAAAACGCCAGATTGAAAACTTTCGAATGTCGCCGTTCTGTTGTTGGGTTTGATCCGTTCTACGCAATAAACCTTTGACCCTTGCCAGGAGCTCACGGGGGTTAAATGGTTTGGTTACATAATCGTCTGCACCAATTTCGAGTCCGATGATCCGATCAACATCATCATCTCTGCCTGATACGAAAATGATGCCAATGTCAGACCTCGCGCGAATATTTCGCGCCAGAGAGAGCCCATCACCGTCGGGGAGATTAATATCAAGAAGTGCAATATCTACCTGGTGATTCTCAAGAATGTGCCGTGATTCTTCAGCGGTCGCAGCAGTCGATACGATATATCCCTCAGTTTCAAAATACGCCTGCATTTTTTCACGGGTAACCTGATCATCTTCGACGATCAGAATCGAGGAGGGAGTGGGCTGCACGGCCCCAATCATTTGATTAACATATTTTTACATCTGGCTTCATTAAGTCCACAAAATAACTCAATATCATTCGCATTTGAAGTCTAACATAGGCTTGTTATTGCTGGGTTGTGATCGACCATGATTATCCTGTGTGCGCGAGCCATCAGGATCAAATGCCGGCGCAGACCCTGTTTGCAATAAGCGACAACACCTTAGAATATCTTTTATATCCCTGGGAGGATAGTATGAAAAAAACGTTACAAATCACGCTGGCTGCACTAGCTACTGCTGGCGTTATGAATGCATCGGCCGCGACCCCTGAATCCACAGACCCGATTCAAGTAATTGATAACAACTGGTCAAGTCAGAAAGTTCTGGCCCGGGTTGCAAAGCAGCTTCTGGACAAGATTGGTTACAGCACTGAACTGGTAACACTGGATACGCAAAGTCAGTTTGCCGCTATGGGAACCGGTGATGCACACATCCAGATGGAAGTGTGGGAAGGTTCGATGAATGCCAGTTTTATGAAAGAAGTAGACGCTGGCAGGATGGTTGACGGTGGCAGTCACGCCGCCACTACTCGAGAGGAATGGTGGTATCCAAACTACGTAGAGGAAGTATGCCCGGGTCTGCCGTCGTGGGAAGCGATCAACGGTTGTGCGGAAAAACTTTCCACCCCGGAGACCGCGCCCAATGCACGTTACCTGTCAGGTCCTGCTGAATGGCATCCCGAGGACGTAGAGCGAGTTGAAGCGCTGGGATTAAATGTCACTATCGTAAATGCCGGTTCTGCAGATGCATTATTTGGCGAACTGAAATCAGCGGCTTCGCGTAAAGAGCCAATTATGCTTTTTAACTGGGCGCCTAACTGGGTTGGTGCAGCGTATCCGGGAAAATTTGTGGAATTTCCACGTAGAGATGCTGAAAACAAATGTGTGACCGATCCTAGCTGGGGTATTAACCCGGATATGCCAAATGACTGTGGCGCAGCGGTGGGCGGATATCTTAAGAAGGGCCTGTGGTCCGGATTTGCCGCCAAGTATCCTTGTGCCAACGAGTTAATGACAAATATTGACTTTACCGGCCCTATGATTGACTCAGCTGCTGCACTGGTGGACGTTGATGGTCTGGATCACGACGGAGCTGCTTCGAAGTGGATTGAGCAGAACCAGGCAGTGGTAGACGGCTGGATTCCTGCATGCGCGGGCTAGTCTTCTAACCCCTGTTTTCGTGTTGATCAAAACCGCCGCAGTGTCGTAGACCTGCGGTGGTTTTTTTTGTAACACGACTCCCAGCTCAGTTTCGATCAATGTCTGGAGTCGCTTTCTGATATAGATGCGGGCTATCTGAAAATTCTGCTAATATCGTCATCAACACGCGCTCAATCAGCTTCTACTATCCATAAACCAAACCTGTGTTCCGGGATTTATGAAAATATGACAAATTCTGCGCCTTCAGACTCTGTAAAAATATCCTGTCGCAATGTCTGGCAGCTTTTCGGTAAAGGCAGCAAACGTTTTCTTGCCAAGCATAACTTTCATCCTACCGCCGACCAGTTTGCCGAAGCAAATATTATCGGAGCCGTGAGGGATGTAAGCTTCGATGTCCACGAAAGTGAAATCCTGATGATTATGGGCTTAAGTGGATCCGGCAAATCAACCATGCTTCGCTGTATCACCCAGCTTCTCAGCCCGACTTCTGGAGAAGTGTTTTTTAATGGCGTTGATCTCACCAAAATATCCGCACAGGAATTAACCGAGACCCGTCGTCATAAAATGGGCATGGTTTTTCAGCATTTTGGTCTACTGCCGCACAGGACAGTGCTTGAAAACATTGCCTTTCCCCTGGAGATTCAGAACATTGATAGAACGACACGAATAGCCAAAGCCCGGGAGCTTGTAGAGATTGTCGGGCTGGGCGGACGTGAAAGTTATTTTCCACGAGAGTTGTCTGGCGGCCAGCAGCAACGTGTTGGAATTGCACGAAGCCTGGCGGTAGAACCAGATGTGTGGTTTCTCGATGAGCCGTTTTCTGCTCTGGATCCTCTTATCCGCAGAGAAATGCAGGACGAGTTTATGCGGCTTCAGTCAAAGTTAAACAAGTCAATCGTGTTTGTTACTCATGATTTTGACGAAGCGGTGCGGCTTGGAGATCGCATCGCTATTATGAAAGATGGACTGCTGGTGCAGATCGGCACTGCCGAAGAACTGGTGACCGAACCTGCCGACGGTTATGTCAAAGCGTTTGTCGAAAATGCACCCAAAGCAAAGCTGATTACAGTCGGTAAAGTAATGAATCCTGAAGTGAGGGAGTCAGCGGAAGGTGTTGAACCTATAAAAGAAAATGCTGTTCTAGAAGATGTCGCTCAACGCATCATGCTGTCCGGTGAGGACGTGCCGGTAGTGAATAAAAAAGGCGAGATCGTGGGCACCCTTGGCAAAGAAAAACTGGTGAAGGTGTTATTTTGATTCTCGCCTGGCAAAAATCATGGAGTCATAATTGAGTATTGTGAGCCAAAGCAGCCAGGATGAACGGCATGATCAATCCGCTGGACGCCGGCGGACATTGCTCCATGTCGGACTTGCTGTACTTATTATTATTGGAGGTTTGATTGCCAAGGACCACCTGTCCTGGGTTGTAAAATACCCGAGAAAATGGGTTATTCCGTTGAAGAACTGGATAACCGATTTTTTTGAGTGGCTGGTGTACGGCGTGAAGTTTTTCGAGGGAACCAAATACGAGTTCGTTCCTACTGATGTGACTCGCGGCATGATAAAGATTTTCGAATACCAGGTGTCATTCACCGAAGGGCTGTTGTTTAATGGTTTCAGGGTGGGAATTGATCCATTGCCATGGGTTACGGTGGTCGGACTAATGTTTATTCTTGGCCATTGGGTCGCTGGATGGCGCGTTTCATTAATCGTTGGTGGGTCATTTTTGTATCTGTCGCTGTTTAGTGTCTGGCAGCCATCCATGGATACATTCTCTCTTGTTTTAGTCGCCGTGCCATTTGTGTTTTCTGTTGGTGTGGTTCTGGGAATCTGGGTGGCAAAGAGTGCGCGCATAGAAAAAATGGTCACACCATTGTTTGACCTGATGCAGGCAATGCCACCCTTCGCGTATATGGTGCCTATTGTGGTTTTATTTGGAATTGGTGATGTTCCTGCGATGCTGGCTGTTGCAGTATTTGCGGTTCCACCGGTTGCACGTTGTGTGTCGCTCGGACTCAAAACCGTACCCAAGGAGGTGGTGGAGGCGGGAGAAATGATGGGCTGCACTAATCACCAGATGCTGTGGAAAGTCCGTATTCCAACTTCAAGACAAACCGTTCTGGTTGGGCTTAATCAGGGGATTATGCAGACACTGGCAATGATCGTGCTGGCGTCATTAATCGGCGCTTCGGGTCTGGGAAACAAGCTGCTGACCTCATTGCAGACATTGAAGCTCGGCCAGGCGTTAGAGCAGGGTGTGGCCATTGTGGTGATCGCGGTAGCATTAGACCGGCTAAGTCAGGCCTATGCCCACAAACCACCACACTATATCGATAAGAGTCTGCCGTGGATAAAGAGACATCCACATCTGATCGTTGCCATGATTTTTACCGTGGTTTCCATCGTCATTGCTTATTTCATTCCCGCACTCCGCGTTCTTCCCAAGGAACTGACCGTTACTACTGCGCCAATGTGGGACGCGGGAATCGATTGGGTCACAAATAATCTTTACGATTCAGTACAGGGGTTTAGAAATTTTGTTCTGATCGATATTCTGATCCCCATTAAGAAGTTTTTTCTGGCGGTACCATGGCCAACGTTTATTGGTTTGGTTGCGCTGATAGGTTATCGGATGGGGGGATGGAAACTAGCGCTTGCAGTGGGGTTGATGATGTCCTTCCCGCTTGTGATGGGGCTATGGAAAGAAACCATGATCACCATTTACATGATTGGTACTGCAGCTGTAGTCTGTATTATTCTGGGTTTTCCCATTGGTCTTGCGGCCGCAAAAAATGAGCGATTATCCAAAGTGATAATCTTAATGTGTGATTTTTTTCAGACTTTTCCATCATTCATATACTTGATTCCAGTGATCATGCTGTTCAAGGTCAGTGATATATCTGCCATTATTGCCGTGCTTGCGTTTGCGCTGGTGCCCATGATCAGATATACCAATCTTGGTTTTCGCAACGTACCGTATGAAACCAGGGAAGCAGCAATACAGCAGGGGGCGACGCCGTGGCAAAGGCTGATTAAAGTAGAGTTGCCAATTGCAACACCGGAAATAATGCTTGGCATAAATCAGGTGATTTTTATGGCATTGTTTATGGTTGCAATAACTGCACTGATCGGCACTCAGGATCTGGGTTCTGAAATCAATCGGGCGCGTACCGGAAATAAAACCGGAAGAGCCCTGGTAGCGGGGCTTTGTATTGCATTTCTAGGAATTATTGCGGACCGGATCATCAGTGCCTGGAGCAAACGGCGAAAACAAAACCTGGGGCTTGCCTAGGATCTGCTAAGACAGGAAAACAATATGAATATAGCGGTACAAACCCATGCAGAGTTAAGACAACCAGGTCTTGGTTCTGAGTGGCTTGGAATGGAGAGGTACATCATTCGCGGCGGCGCAGTTGTAGTGATTCCACTGGCTGCGGGAGATCATGTTGAGCTTGTCGATCCAGAAGGGTTGCAGTGCGCCCATGTGCTGGCATTCAACAGTAGCGGTGCTGGTTGCACTGAATCTCTCGGTCTCACATCAAAGATTCGAGGTGATAGCGTCGCTGCCCTGCTGCAGAATAATTCCTTCGGTTCGTTACAAATTCGTCACAAGCTCAGAGCATTTGATGTTGAGCTTAAGGATATTGCCACTGCAGAACTTTTAACCGGAGAAACGATCCCGGGAAGCAGCGTGTCTTTTGTCTGTGAATCAGACTGCATTGCAATGATCGCCGCACCAGGCGAAAACATGCAAGTGGATAAACAAAACCCTACTACTGATCTTATCGCCTGGGTGCAGCGGAATCAGATCAGTAAAAACATTGAAAGTGCACTACCGGAACCTCTGGCGGAGCCTGTACAGGACTTTGCTATTAAGGCGGCCACCGCGCAAAGCTATGAGGTGAAAGCAGGTCAGTATATTCAAACGATAGATGTTGACGGTCGTCAGTGTTCAGATTTTCAGTGTTTTGATTTGCATAAACTGGGTCAGGGTGTTGAGCGTTGTCTGGATGCCACCGTTACTCGAACACTGATGGGCTCTGCTTATCCTGCTCCTGGTCTCCACGCTAAATTTTATGACGTTGATCTTGCGCCGTTGGTAGAAGTTGTGCAGGACACTTGCGGTCGACACGACAGCTTCGGGCTGGCGTGTACGAGCAAGTTTTATGATGATATGGGTTATCCAGGTCATGTCAATTGCTCGGATAACTTTAACGACGCACTTGAGCGCTATTCAATTGCGCCGAGGAAGGGCTGGATGGCGATAAATCTGTTTTTCAACACGTTCTTCGATGACGACTATCAGTTGTATTCCGACGAACCCTGGTCCCGGCCCGGGGACTTTGTGTTAATGCAGGCATTGCGGGATATGATTTGTATATCCTCTGCCTGCCCGGATGATATTGATCCGGCTAATGGCTGGAACCCAACGGATATACATATCCGTGTGTACGACCAAAAAGAATTATTCAAGCGTTCAATCGCATTTCGAAAAACCACTGACGCAGAACCTGTTATGACCCAGGAAACCGGCTTTCATCCAGAATCTTCTAAGCTGACTCGTAACTTTGTTGAATACAATGGCTACTGGCTGGCTAATTGCTATACCAACCAGGGAGCAATTGACGAATATTGGGCCTGCAGGCAGGACGCCGTCATGATCGACCTGACGCCGTTGAGAAAATATGAAGTACTTGGTCCCGATGCAGAACAGTTGCTGCAAACCTGCGTTACCCGGGATATGAAAAAACTTGGAGTCGGGCAGGTGGTTTACACCGCCATGTGTAATCATTCTGGCGGTATGATTGATGATGGTACGGTATTTCGTCTTGGCAAAACTAATTTCCGCTGGATAGGGGGTTGTGACGGTTCCGGAATCTGGCTGCGGGAACAAGCGGAAAAACTTGGTCTTCGAGTATGGGTGAAGAATGCAACAGATCAGTTAGCGAACCTCCAGGTTCAGGGCCCCAAGAGTCTGTCGGTCCTGCAGAAAGTTATCTGGACGCGCCCTGACCAGGCTTCAGTTCAGGAACTTGGCTGGTTCCGATTTTCCATTGCAAGACTGCATGATGATCTAGGGGTTCCACTCCTTGTATCGAGGACAGGTTATACCGGTGAACTGGGGTATGAGGTTTTCTGCCACCCGAAAAATGCTCCGGAAGTCTGGGCAGCCATTGCCGAAGCAGGCAAACCTGAAGGGATCAAACCACTGGGTCTTGAAGCGCTCGATATGTTACGCATCGAAGCGGGACTTATCTTTGCCGGTTATGAGTTTTGTGAGCAGACGGATCCATTTGAAGCCGGCATTCCTTTTACTGTACCGCTGAAGTCAAAAACCGATGATTTTATCGGTCGTGAGGCGCTGGAGAAGCGCAAAGCCAGTCCACAAAGAAAACTTGTGGGTCTGGAGCTAAGCGGGAAGGAACCTGCGGCCCATGGAGACGGCGTATATTGCGGGCGTTATCAGGTCGGGGAAGTGACCAGCGCGATGATATCCCCTGTTCTGGGAACAAATATTGCGCTGTGTAAAATGAATATTGAATACGCCGATACTGGTACTGAAATTGAAGTCGGTAAACTGGATGGTCACCAGAAAAGAATACCTGCTGTGGTAGTCCCGTTTCCACATTTTGATCCAACCAAGGAGCGTGTTAAAGGCAATTACGGCGAACCGTAGTTGCTCAATGAAACAGGATGGTTCAGTCGTTGTGCAGCGACAGCGGGAACCCAGCCTGGAAGATTCTCTGAAAAGACTATTGGCAAATCGCTGATACCTGAAGCATGCCTGTTTCTGCAGTAACAGCCGGTTTTATAGCCATATTAGTTGGCTATGCAGGTTCTGCATCAATCGTATTTCAGGCAGCGCTTGCCGGTGGTGCCGATGAGGCGCAGATAGCTTCATGGATGGGGGTCCTGGGTATCGGCATGGGTATCACCTGTATTGGTCTATCCTGGCGCTATAAAGCGCCGGTGATTACTGCCTGGTCCACACCGGGCGCTGCGATACTGGTGACTGCATTGTCGGGGGTGCAGATGTCTGATGCCATTGGTGCTTTTATATTCTCCGGCGCACTGATCACACTGGTTGGGTTTTCGGGTTTGTTTGAGAGGATCATGGACCGGATTCCCCTGCAGATAGCAGCGGCAATGCTGGCAGGAGTGCTGGCACGCTTTGGAATGGATGTGTTTGTGGCAATGCAGGCAGAACTAGCATTGGTATTACCCATGTTTTTGACTTACCTGCTGGTTAAAAGATTTACCACTCGCTATGTTGTGATTGTAGTTTTTCTGTTGGGAGTACTATTGGCCGCGAGCTTAGGATTATTTGAACTTGATAAATTGAGTCTGCAAGTAACTAGCCCGGTTTATACTGCGCCAACCTTCGATTTTGCGGTATTGATGAGCGTCGGGTTACCGCTGTTTCTGGTCACCATGGCATCGCAAAATATACCTGGGGTAGCAGTGTTAAGGACTTTCGGATATCACAAAGTACCGATCTCCCCAGTAGTCGGTTCCACCGGGTTGATGACATTGCTGATGGCACCATTTGGCGGGTTTGCTTACAATCTGGCAGCGATCACTGCTGCGATTTGTGCTGGACCAGAGGCCCACCCGGACAAGGACAGGCGTTACCTGGCTGGCATCTCAGCGGGGCTGTTCTATATTGTTGCTGGCGTTCTCGGCGCAACCATAACGACATTGTTCGTTGCTTTTCCAAAAGCTCTGGTGCTCGCCATCGCCGGCATAGCACTGTTCTCAACCATTACTGCGAGTCTTCAACAGGCGATGTATGAGGATGCCTGGCGGGAGGCTGCACTAATCACTTTTCTTGTCACTCTTTCCGGAGTGACCTTGTTTGGTATTGGTTCGGCATTCTGGGGTCTGGTGGCCGGAGGCCTGGTCATGCTGCTGCTGGGAAATCGCCAAGCCTGAAGCTCTCGCCCGTTTGTATCGGAACATCCCAGGCGGTTTGCAGTTTTTATGGCATTAATCCTTTGCTATAAAGTTCAAGCAGTTTATGTATGTTGTCTCTTGCTCTGGATTCGTAACGTTCAATGAAGTATCCGGTTGAGTATAACGTCGGGCGATCCAGCAGTTCCTGAAGAAATCGGCTCTGTACCTTAATGTATTCGGTGTTAGATTTGGCGCTGAACTCTTGACGTATTTTCCGGCTATCCTCCAGAAATTCTTCTGCAGGCAGGCTGAAACTGCTCAGGTCGACATCTACCATGAGCTTTGCCCTGTTGCCACCAGGCGCCTCCCGGTGTTCAGTAGCGGTGATCAGTTCACTGACTTCATCGATAGTAACGCTGCTGAAGTGCTGGTTTGTTCGCTGACGAAACCATTCAGCGCTGTTGCGCTCATTTTCCGGATCCCCGGCAGAATAGATAACATCATGGAACCATATCGCCATTTCTACTGTGGGGTGGAATCCCTTTTCTTCCTTTGCTTCGTCCATTTTTGCCAGACACTGATTAATGTGTTCATCACAGTGGTAGTGACGATCTTCTCCAGTATAAAGACTGGCCAGCTCTTCAAATACTTCGTCGCAATGAGAAGATTCAAAGTGGACTGACGCACCTTTCCACAGGCCTGCAAACCGTGATTTATCGAGCACCGTGCTCGGATTGAATACTGTGGCTTCCAAATCGGGATAATCCTTTTTAACTCTGTTCCAGTATTGGGCGGTTTAATCAGCAGCTTGTTCCCTGTCAGACCTGCGCCGCTAAGGCCGCAGAGCCCGGAACTTCGTGTCTGGTTATACCACAGCATATCAGGCCACATGAATGCCAACCCTGCTGTGCTGTGTTTATAAAACAATCGTTCGTGCCACACACCCCCTGGGTAAAATAATATACAATAATTCCTTAAATGGCTACCCGAATTGTGTGATTTGCCATGGTAATGGCCGCAATAAAACAACATACACCCTTGCCGGAATTCGGTTTCTCAAACGAGTGGATTGCTCGGTTTGAGGACTATGCCGTTGCTAAAACCTACCCCAAGGGCACGCTTATCTTCTCCCAGGGAGACGAGTCTGATGGACTGTTTGTGATTCGGGAGGGTATGGTCAAGGTTTACATGAGTGACGAAAGTGGCAAAGAAATGCTCATCGATACCCTCGGACCCGGTGAAATAGTCGGCGAAGTTGCTTCTTTGGACGGTCAACCTCGCACCGCTTCGGTAGCGGCATTGGTCAACACCCAGGTGGCAAAAATTTCATTGCAGGAATTTGAGCAGTTTATTAAAGAAAACTCGGATCTGGCCCTCGAGCTTGTGAAGCTGCTTGCTTCGAGAGTGCGTGACCATGCGACCAGCATCAACAATCTCGCATTTAAAAATGTTTATGGCAGGGTTATCTGGCTTTTGGAGAAACACGCTGTGGACAATGCTGATGGTAGTAAAACGGTCAAGCGAAAGTTTACTCAACAGGATATTGCAGATATGGTTGGTTCTTCCCGGGAAATGGTGAGCCGAGTGATTTCCGAACTTGTAAAGGGAGACTATATTTCTATAGATCGAAAAATTATAACCATATTGAAAATCCTCCCTCGTGGATGGTAATTGTTGCAGGAGAAAGCAGTGAATAAGAAGGTTAATCAAATCGAAGCATCTGCTGAGGGAGAGCCGACTTTTTTCGAGGAGTTCTCCAGGAACTGGGCATCGAATAGCGATAAATATGGCAGAGAGAAATCTTTGTCAAAAGGCTCATTACTGTTTTCTCAGGGGGATGAATCCGAGGGCTTGTTTATTATCAAAAGTGGCAGAGCCAAAGTTTTTATCAGTGATGAGAACGGTAAAGAGATGCTGATTGCTATATTGGGGCCGGGAGAAGTGGTGGGAGAAATAGCTTCCCTGGATGGTCAGACCCGTACAGCATCTGTTGTCGCTCTTGAGCCCACCAAGGTGCTGCAAATTGCTCAGAGTGATTTCAAAAGGTTCCTTGCGGAAAATCAGGATGTGGCATTCGAGATTATCCAGGTGCTTACCAAGCGCATCAGAAGTTATGCCAACAGTGTGAGTAATCTGGCGTTCAAAAACGTCTATGAACGTATCGTGGTGATGCTGGAGCAGAACTCTGAGCCCAAGGAGGATGGGACCAGAGTAGTGACCAGCGCTTTTACCCATCAGGACATTGCAGATATGGTGGGATCTTCAAGAGAAATGGTCAGTCGTGTTTTTTCTGAATTGACTAAAGGCAAGTATATTTCCACGGATCACCGTGTGGTCACTATCCATAAAAAACTACCTAAGGGATGGTAGTCGACTCAAGGTTTTAATTTGCAGCCAGAAATTGTCACGGTGATCGACCTAGCCGATACGGTGATCGATTGCCGACCGCGGCCGGAGATCAAGCAGACCGGTCTCACCTATCGTGTAACCTATATCATTGTTTTTAATGAAAAAGGCGAGGTACTTGTGCAAACACGTACGGATACCAAGGATTGGTGTCCAGGCTATTTTGACCTTGCGGCAGGTGGCATCATACAGTTTGATGAGAGTTATGAGGTCTCGGCTCAAAGGGAGCTTGAAGAAGAGCTGGGCATTTGCCCGCCTCTCACCACGCACTTTGATCTTTTCTACGATGATATTGTTGCCCCGGTAAAGAATCGAAACTGGGGCAGAGTATTTTCCTGTATCCATGAAGGGCCATTTAAACTGCAGCCTGAAGAGGTTGCTTCGGCAGAATTCATGTCTGTTTACGAGGCGTTGAGCCTGAATCCCGAAATGGTGACGCCCGACACCAGGCAGGTTTTAATTGCGCATCAGCTCTAGTTATATCTAATAATATTAATTTGGACTTTTATGGATCTTAGCGGGGAGACCCTTTACAACATCGCAGCTGGTCTTGGATTTGTTGCCTATCTTTTAACCAGTGTGCTGTGGCTCAGAATACTGTTAGTAATTGGTGCATGTTTCTATATCGGAGCCGGTATCGCCCTTGGCCTGGATTCAATGATAGGGTGGCATATCGCCTATGCCCTGGTCAATTTTGGTCACGTGATCATTCTGATACTTGATAACCGAGCAACGACCCTGCCAGAGCCGTTCAGGAGCCTTTACTCCGAGCGATTTTCATCTATTAAACCCCGGGAGTTCAGGCGCCTGATCAAAATTCACAGGGAGTTGACGATTACAGAGGCGAAGGTTATTGAGCAAGGGCACAAGAATGAAAACCTTTATCTGATCACTGAAGGCAATGCGCTGGTTGTGATTGCAGGAAAACACGTTGCCCGTCTGGTGCCCGGGGACTTTTTTGGAGAGATGAGTGTCCTCAGTGGCAGGCTGACCACCTCAGACGTATATGCGGATGGTGTCCTTAAATTTGTCCACTGGTCGAAAGCCGATCTGCAAAAAATCGAAAAGCGCAACCTGTCCCTGTACAATCGCTTTATGATGGCTGTGGGGCTTAATGTGATAGAGAAGCTGCAGGTAACCACCCATTCAAATTATGTCCAGCAGGCGACGTAAGTTTTCACCGTATCAACGCTTGTGGGTGCCATCACAAAGTGGTTGATTTTTACTGGCCTTACAGCCGCAGAAAAATACTTTGCTGTTGGTCGCGGCAGTATATTTGACTGGAGAAAAGGTTGTACCCTTATGCGAGCCATCACAAAATGGCTGCTTGCTGCTCCTGCCACAGGCGCACCAGAAGTAGGATTTACCTTGTTCCACTTCAATAGCATAGGGGATATCTGATGCTCTTACTGGTTTCTCCATGCCTGGGATTGTATTATGATTAAAAATCGGCATTTTACGACAGTATTGACAGGTTCAGTAGTTTATATAGATTTATCCGATGTAATAATCATTTAAATTTAATGCAAACCGCTTGTTTTATCCTTCTGGAAGCCGCTACTCTTTATTCGAGGTGGGATCTTTAGCTAACACTAGCGTATATACTGGTACCTGCCGAACAATTAAGATGTCATAAAAAAGAAACAATAATGAGATAGCATCTGGGTCTCGTTTTGATTCGCACTAAACAACATAAGACTGGAGAAAATATGATGAGTAAGACTAGAGTTCTCGTCAGCGCATTGGTCGCTGGCTTGATAAGCAGTACCGCCTTTGCTGCTGCAGAGTTAACAGTTTATACCGCAGTTGAAGCTGAGGATTTGAAAAAATATGCAGCCAGATTCAACGAAGATCATCCGGATATCACCATAAACTGGGTTCGGGATTCCACCGGAATCGTGACTGCCAAATTGCTTGCGGAAAAAGCAAACCCCAAGGCCGATGTTATCTGGGGCCTTGCGGCAACCAGCTTGCTGTTAATGAAAGGTGAGGGAATGCTGGACGCTTATGCGCCGGCTGGTCTCGACGAGTTAGACAGTAAATTCCGTGACAAGGCAAATCCTCCTGCGTGGGTTGGTATGGATGCATGGGTGGCGGCCATTTGTGTGAATACGGTAGAGTCTGAAGCCAATAACCTGCCGATTCCATCGTCATGGAAAGACCTGACCAATCCGGTCTATGCCGGCCACATTGCGATGCCAAACCCGAATTCATCCGGCACCGGTTTTCTCGATGTTTCCAGCTGGTTGCAGATTTTTGGTGAAGATGATGGATGGGCCTTTATGGATGGCCTGCACCAGAATATTCATCACTATACCCATTCCGGATCGAAGCCTTGTAAACAGGCTGCCAGTGGTGAGGTTGCCATTGGAGTGTCGTTTGCTTTCCGTGGAGCTAAATCCAAGGCCAGCGGTGCACCCCTTGAAATAATAATTCCATCTGAGGGCATCGGCTGGGATATGGAGGCGACAGCGATCGTTAAGGGAACCAAGAATATGGACGCAGCTAAAACCCTCGTCGACTGGTCTATCACCGACAAGGCTAATCAGATGTACAATGAAGGCTATGCCGTGATTGGAAAACAGGCCCTTGCAAAACCTGTTGAGCATTTCCCGGAAAATATTCCTGAGGCGATGATTGATAATGATTTCGAATGGGCTGCCAGCAACCGCAAAAGAATTCTCGCGGAGTGGCAAAAACGTTTCGATTCAAAGTCAGAGCCAAAAAGCTAAAAAAACTGCTAAATCAAACCACCGGGTGCGGTATTTGCCTGGTGGTTTTTATTGCGTATCGATGTGTGCACAGGTGCGCCAGAAATTATGAATACTTCAAATCCTTATTTGCGAATCAGCAACCTGACCAAAAAGTTTGGTGAGTTCACTGCACTGTTGGATATTTCTCTTGAGGTTTATGAGGGTGAATTCATCTGTTTTCTCGGTCCTTCAGGATGTGGCAAAACAACTTTGCTGCGTGCAATTGCCGGACTTGATATACAGACCTATGGAACGGTAGAACAGGCTGGCAGGGATGTGTCAGCACTACCACCGGCGGAACGGGATTTTGGAATCGTTTTTCAATCCTATGCATTATTCCCTAACCTGACCATCGAAAAAAATATTGGTTACGGTCTTGAAAACCAGAAACAACCGGGCAATCTGGTGAGGAAACGGGTTGCTGAATTGCTGCAGCTGGTGGGCATGTCAGATCAGGCTAAAAAGTATCCAGCTCAGTTATCCGGCGGGCAACAACAGCGGGTGGCTCTGGCACGCGCTATAGCAATTTCACCGGGACTTTTATTGCTTGATGAACCGCTTTCTGCGCTGGATGCAAAGGTCCGGGTTAAATTACGTCATGAAATCAAATCGCTGCAGCATAAGCTGGGCGTTACAACGATTATGGTTACCCACGACCAGGAGGAGGCTCTGACCATGGCCGACAGAATTGTGGTAATTAACCAGGGATTGATTGAGCAAGTCGGCACGCCCCAGGAAATCTATGGCATGCCGGCCACGCGCTTTGTTGCTGATTTCATAGGCTCCATGAATTTTCTTCCAATAGGTTCCATGGACGAGAAATCCATCCGCATAGGCGCCCATCAATTTGCCTATTCTGGTGCAGGAAGCGCCACCGATGATAACGCTGGAGATAAATATCTGGCCGCTATTCGACCTGAGGATATTCAGGTCGGAGGTAATAACGGCAACACCATCAATGCCACCGTTGAATCAATTGAATTCCTTGGGCCGTATGTGCGTGCGGAACTGACTTCACGGCAGCTGGGAGGCAGCAGTCTGTTTGCGGATTTTTCTGCCAATCGTGTGCGTTCAGATGAGTTGACGCAAGGCAGTGAAATAAAGATTTCTCTGCCGCCACAAAGTATTCGCATCTTCTCAGAATAGTGACACCGGTCAAAGCGAAATCAAGCCGTGATGATCGGCAGATGTTCTGGTTCATGCTGGTTATCGCCGGCTATCTGCTGGCAGCGCTGGCATTCCCGCTGTATGCCATTCTGTCAAAGAGCTTTAAAAATCATGACGGTGAATTTGTCGGTCTGGTAAATTACATCGAGTACTTCAATACACCGTCTCTTACCTATTCAATTAAGAATAGTCTGACCATTTCCCTGATTACTACGGTTATTTCGGTTGGCATCGCCTTCACCCTGGCGTATGGATTGAATCGAAGTTGTATGCGTTTTAAAAGCATGTTTAAAATGATTGCATTAGTACCGATTCTTGTGCCCTCATTGTTGCCAGGTATTGCGCTTGTGTATCTGTTTGGACGCCAGGGGATGATCAATGGTTTAATGTTCGGTAACGATATTTACGGTCCCATCGGAATCGTAATTTCCGAAGTGTTTTTTACCTTGCCCCACGCCCTCATCATTATTATGACTGCATTGTCTATTGCCGATGCACGATTATATGAAGCTGCCGAATCGCTTAATGCAGGCAAGATAAAGACTTTCTTTACCGTAACCATTCCGGGTGCACGTTATGGCTTGATCAGCGCTGCGTTTGTTGTATTTACCCTGACAATTACCGACTTTGGCGCGCCCAAGGTAATTGGTGGGGATTTTAACGTCCTTGCTACGGATATATACAAGCAGGTGATTGGCCAGCAGAATTTTGAAATGGGGGCGGTTGTGAGCCTGATACTGTTGTTGCCCGCCGGACTGGCTTTTGCGGTAGATCGTATCATGCAGCGTAAACAGGTGGCGCTGTTGTCGGCAAGGGCGGTGGCCTACGAACCCAAGCCTTCTGCCAGGTTTGATTGGTTGATGTTTGGATGGGCGGTGGTAGTAAGCGTATTCATTCTTACCATCCTGTTGACCTGTCAGTACGCGGCGTTAATCAAGTTTTATCCATATAACCTGACCCTGAGCCTGGATAATTATCAGTTTGATTTAATGGATGGAGGCGGCTGGCAATCGTTTTTTAATTCCCTGGAACTCGCTGCCTGGACGGCGGTTATCGGCACCATTGTGATTTTTCTAGGCGCCTACATGGTAGAGAAAGTCAAAGGATTTAATGCTGCAAGAGGTTTATTTCAATTCCTTGCCATGCTGCCGATGGCGGTTCCCGGGCTGGTGCTGGGACTCGCGTATATTTTCTTTTTCAATGCGCCAGACAATCCCCTTAACTTCCTTTATCACACCATGGCGATACTGGTGATAAGCACGATCACCCACTTTTATACAGTGGCGCATCTAACCGCTATCACCGCACTCAAACAAATGGATCCGGAGTTTGAATCCGTCGGCGCCTCTCTGAAAACGCCATTCTACCGAACCTTTACCAGGGTTACCGTGCCGGTGTGTCTGCCGGCGGTGCTGGATATCAGTATATATCTGTTTGTAAATGCAATGACCACGGTATCTGCTGTGGTATTTTTATACGGTCCCCATACCAGTCTTGCCTCGGTAGCTGTGCTGAATATGGATGATGCAGGCGATATTGCGCCCGCAGCCGCAATGGGGATGATGATTTTTTATACCAATGCAACCGTGCGTATTGTTCACGGGCTTCTGTCACGGGGGGTCTTGCGAAAGACCCAGTCCTGGCGTTACCGATAGCGAATCAGTGCAGTCAGGGAACTGCTGTGATGCCGCCATCTACAACTAACTCTGTACCAGTGATATAGGAGGCCTGGTCAGAAAGCAGGAACAAACAGGCATTGGCGAGATCGTCAGTGGATCCCAGTCTTCCCAACGGAATACTGGCGCCAACTTTTCGTTGTATCTCTTCTTTGCCCTGCCAGCGCGCCTGCATTGGGCTCATAGTCGGGCCGGGCAGGATCACATTGGAACGAATCTGGTCTTTGGCGAACTGTACCGCAAGGGATTTTGAAAGTCGTATCATCGCTGCTTTTGAAGCGCCATAAGCATCCTGGGGCACAGGGTCTCCATGCAGCGCATCGATGGAGGAGAAGTGGACCATGGCGCCAGACTGATTTTTCTGCATTAATGGCACCACATGCTTGGCAAGAAGCGCCATGGAGCCGAGGTTAATATTCATTACCTGCTGCCATATATCCATCTCTATATCGATGACGGACGTATCTTTTCCAAACCATAATACGCCGACGGTATTGACCAGATAATCAATACCGCCGAATTCTGCTTCGGCACTGGCAACAATTCGACCAACATCTTCCTGGTCAGCGAGATCGGCTCTTAAATAAACAGATCGACCAGGGCCGCCGTTGATATCGCTGGGGGCTTCTTTGACATCGGCGAGACAGACATTTATGCCGTTGTTAATGAGCTGGTTAGCGATAGCCAGACCCATGCCACCACCGGCGCCTGCAACCAGGGCATTGCAACCAGAGAAACTCAGCCCCATGGCAGGGAGAAGGTTTTTACGTTGGTATAGCTCGCCATGGCCTCGATAACGCCTTCTTTGTAACCCAGTCCCGAGTCCTTGATACCACCGAAGGGAGACATTTCAATTCTATAGCCGGGCACCTCCCAGATATTGACGGTCCCCGTCTTCAACTGGTGGACAAATTTATTGATATAGTCGAGTCGGTTGGTACATACACCCGAAGAAAGTCCAAAGGCGGTAGAGTTGGCTACGGCGATAGCATGGTCGGCGTCCTTGACGCGAATAATAGGGATGGGCGGTCCAAAAGTTTCTTCCATCACCAGCTCGCAATCAGCCGGGACATGGTCGAGAACCGTTGGTGAATACACTGCGCCCTGGCGATCATTACCGTAAAGCAGGGTAGCGCCTTTTTCGATGGCATCATTGACCCGGCTCTGGAATAAAATAGCAGCCTGCTCATTAATTACCGTACCGACGTCTGTATCAGGATCCATTGGATCGCCATACTTCAGTCTGGCGGCTTTTTCGGCCACCAGTGCAGCAAATTCATCGGCAACAGATTGCACACACAAAACGCGCTTAACAGCGGTGCAGCGCTGGCCGGAGTTTTTGGTGCCACCCGCCACCGCCATTTCTGCGGCTTTGTCGAGATCGGCATCCTCCATAATGATGAGCGGTGAATTACCGCCGAGTTCGAGCACCGTGCGCCGATAACCTGCATGCTCAGCAATATATTTACCCACAGGTACGCTGCCGGTAAAAGTAACCAGGTCAATGTTCGGATTGGTTAACATTTCGTCACCGATGTCCTCAGGAAGACCGGTCACAATAGACAGCATTTCCGGAGGCAGCCCGGCCTCGTATAACACGTCCGCCAACAGCAACGCAGTCAATGGTGTGAGCTCCGTCGGTTTGCCCACCATGCAATTATTGGTAGCCACTGCAGGGGCGATCTTGTGAGAGATCATGTTGAGCGGATGATTGAACGGTGTTATCGCGGAAATCGCATTGAGAGGTTCCCGCTGGGTGAATATTTTGCGTTGCTTGCCATGGGGGGTGAGATCGCAGGAGAAGATTCTGCCATCATCATTGATACATAACTGCCCTGCGAGGCTGAATACATCGAAGGCACGGCCGACTTCATACAAGCTGTCCTTTTTGCTCAGCCCGCTTTCAGCGGTGATTAAATCCGAGATTTCATCTTTGCGCGATACCAGTATTTCCGCTGTCTTGCTCAGTATCTGCTGCCGTTCATAACGACTTAGTTTTGGTTGATATTCAGCAGCGATACGAAACGCCTCTGCCACCTGAGAACGACTGGCCCTTGGCACCGTTCCCACCAGTTCTCCGTTATATGGATTAAATACCTCCAGGGACCCGGCAGTTTCTCCCTCTACCAGCTTGCCTGCGATCCGCATTTTCTCGTGTCTGACGTTCATGTCCATAGGGGATTAGTTGGTTGTGTGGTTAAGTGCGATATCAAATACATCGAAGTTGCGTAATCTGACGCGGTTATCGATGCCGTTTACTGGCCGGTTGAATATTAAAGGTACGGTCTGTTCGCTGATGCCACCGTGGGAACGTAGCGGTACATCCAGCCCAGACAGATCATGGCGATCGGCGCTGGTACCAATGACGGTATGAATGGTAGAAACCAGAATAATATCGCCCATTCGATCATTGGCCAGCTGAAATTTTTCGCAGCCATCTTTATTAGATAAAACCGCTTCCATACCACTCAATGCAGATAGTTGTTGCATAACAGCATTTATTTCAACACTGTCGTCCAGATAAACTGTAGCGTAGGATCCCAGGGCGCCGTGGTGCACTACATAGGGATCGGTAATGGGTAAAATAACCCTGGCCTTGTTGTGCCCTAACATATCGTCCAATAAGTCCTGAAGGTAGATAACGTTAGGTTCGCCCTTGTCATTGTGTTTGGCATTCATACCATGGTCGGCGGTCAGGCCAATGACAGCGCCAAGGGCATCCAGTTGTGACCAGTATTTGTCCATCATGGCGTAAAAGGCATTGGCGCCAGCGCTGCCGGGGGCATATTTGTGTTGAATATAATCTGTAGTAGACAGATACATGATGTCAGGTCTAACACTTTCCATCAGTTTTACCCCGGCAGCAAAAATAAATTCTGAAAGCTCGGCGCTATATACGGAGGGGACCGGCATACCGACCAGATCCAGCACATTTTCGATGCCGTTTTCTGCCATAGAAACCTGATCTGACTTTTCCGAAGAAAAGCAGATTGCACCATCAGCACCAATATTGAGTTCATTGCCGAGCAGGCGCCGCAGTTTATCCTTGGCTGTAATGATGGCAATCTTTGCACCTTCATCCTGAAACGCTTTAAATACCGTGGGCGTACGCAGTAATGATGGTTCATTCATCATAACTTCTGCATCATTTTCCCGGTCATAATAGAAATTTCCGCAAATCCCGTGGATCATCGGGGCAACGCCGGTAACGATGGAAAGGTTGTTTGGATTGGTGAAGCTGGGTACAACACAGTCGGCACGCAGGTCAGTGCCGGTCATTTCAACCACTTGTTTGGTCCAGGGCATCACCCCGGCCTCAATAGCCTGTTCTATATAGTCTGGCTCAGAGCCATCAATGCAGACGATAACAACCGGGGCTTCAGGCCAGTTGTAGGTGCGATCATTAACGCTGATCTGGCGATTGGGTGAGGCCATTGAGAAATTTAAAACCGGTGGGAATAATGTGAGAGGGATTATAAAAACAGTGGATTGTAGCGGTAAAATCGATATAGTGAATATAATATATACGTCAGTCCTATGTGAGATTACTGTGGCTCATGCAGTTCCAGGGATGCCGGAAATCGGGTTGAACACTCGCATCAGTGCACCAGGGTGCTACAGCGAGCAATTTAGCAGTTCAAATCGTCACCTCAGGCTCAGCGGTTCTCTGGTGCTTATGCTTCTGTGTTTTTAACCCGTTTAGTATGGGGGAAAGGCACCTGGGCAGGGCTGAGCGCGACAGGAGGCTAAGGAAAGGTGCGTTCGGTCAGTAATCATTGGCAGCAGCCTGATCCCCGGTGCAGGGCTGCCGCGATCCGTATGGGTGGATTTTTCGATGCCTGCATGGTGTCTGATATAGGCCGGTTATTGCCGTGTTTTAAAATAATCCAGAGGCAACGCGTGGCAACGAATTACCTTCTGCCCGTCATTTGACGACTCCGGTATCGAAGCAGAAACTGTGCGGTAATCAGTAACACCAGCGAAGTCATCAACACCATCGTGCCGATGGCATTAATTTCAGGGGTGACCCCGCGACGAATGGACGAGAAAACGTATACCGGGAGTGTTGTTTCAGTGCCAGCCACAAAAAAAGCGATGATAAAATCGTCGAAACTGAAGGTGAAGCTCAGCAGAAATCCGGCAAGAACAGCGGGCAGGATCTGAGGAAACGTCACCTGCCAGAAAGTGCGCCATGGGGTGGCATAAAGGTCTGCGGACGCTTCAATCAACGTTCGATCCATTCCGGCGATGCGAGAACGAACAATAACGATGACCAATGCCATGGTAAACATGGTGTGTGCCCCTATCAGTGAGGTATAGCCCATCTTGAGTTTGGGCGCACTACCAAGTCCGGCAGGCCAGAACTCCTGTAAAGCAGGGTTGAGAAAATTAAAAGCGGTTACCAGCGCAATCAGGGTAGCAATACCAATTACGATTCCTGGAATCATAATGCCGATATAAATGGCGGCATCGTAAACCATCCTGAGTCGTCCTTTTACCTGTTGCAAGCCGAGTGCTGCCATGGTGCCGAACACACTGGCAAAGATCGCACTCACAAAGGCAACAGTAAGGCTGGTGGTCAGGGCTTCCATAGCAAAAGGGTTGGATAAGACCTTGCCATACCATTTAATCGATAAGCCAGTGAAGTCACTTGCATGTCGTCCGGCATTAAAGCTAAACAGCACAATAATCGCTATTGGCGTGTACAAAAACAGATAGATTGCGATGGCATAGAGTCGCATATCGAATCCTAAAGCAGCGAAACTTCTTCGCGCTGGTTAGATCCCCGCATCATCAGTTTCATATAGAGGCTCACCAGTATCAGCATCACCACAACCAATGTTGTCGCCACAGCCGATCCATAGGCCCAGTTACGCGACTGCAGGAACAGATCAACCAGTGCATTGCCGATGAAAAATACTTTGCCACCACCCAGCAGTGCAGGGATCAGAAATTCGCCCATTAGAAGAATAAAGACCAGCATGCAGCCAGTCGCTATACCTGGTATCGATAATGGCAGGGTCACGTTGCGGAATGTCCGGATAGGGGATGCACCAAGATCCTGCGAAGCCTCGAGCAATCCCTTGTCGAGTTTCTCGAGACTTACGTAGATTGGAAACACCATCAACGGCAGGTAGCCATAAATGATGCCAATCAGGACCGAGTACGGGGTGTTAATCAGCCTCACACCCTCCATCCCAAAAAACTCAAGTAGTTTTGGGATTCCCTGCCCCCCTAAAATATAAATCCAGGCATATGTCCTGATGAGAATGCTGGTCCAGAAAGGAACGATTATCATCACCAGTAGAATGGTTTTGATACTCGGATTTGCTTTTACTGCTAGAAAATAAGCCAGTGGATAAGCGATCAGAAGAGCTGCCAGCGTACCGGCTGGCGCCAGTATCAGGGTGTTTTTAAATGCCGTGAAGCGGGCTGGCAAATTAGCGTATTGATCCAGGCTGAAGCCTGGAACATATCCCCCAGCCGGCCCGCGATCTCCGAAGCTGAAAATAATGACCACCAGCAGCGGCAACACCAGCATTACCAGCAACCAGATAGTGGCTGGTAATAACAGCAACCGATGCGCCAGACTGCCTTTCATGGTCGTTTCAATTCAATGCTTCTATTCAGGTGGACTTGATCAGGCCGACTTGAAGCGGGCCAGCAATTCAGCCCGATTCGGATCGGTAAGGGTCGCTGCCGCTCCGAACTCAAGGGCATCAAGTAGTTCCTGGGCGGGATACAGAATGGGGTCCTCGAGGAGTTCCTTCGGTAATAAATCATTGGTCCGACTATCCGCCACCGGATAACCATGAGCCAATACTTCTTTTGCATTGACCGCTGGGTCAAGCATGAAGTCGATCAACGCGTAGCCGGCATCCGGATGTTCAGCACCTTTGGGAACCGCAAAATAATCACTCCAGATTTCCCCGCCTTCCACTCCGAGCACGTATTTCATTTCGGGTATATCGGTATTGAGCTGCTTGCCATCACCGGTCCAGCACATTGACATCCAGGCATCCCCGTTTCTCAGTGGTGGCTGATAATCACTGTTTATTGCAAACAGGTGAGGTTTAACTTCCAGCAGCAATTTCTCGGCATCGGCCAGTTCAGCGGGGTCTACCGAGTTAAACGAATAACCAAAATATTTCAATGCATTGCCAATGGTCGTAAGCTGGTAGTCGTGAACCATGGTCCGACCGGTAAACTCATTCATTGAAATATCCCAGAAGTCCTTCCAGCTGGTCATGTTTCGACCATTGGTGTGCTTGGTATTGACCACATAACCAGTCGTCCCCCAATTCTTGGGAACAGCGTAAACGGTTCCATCCACAGTGCCCGCATCAGAAAATCTCGGGTCAAAGGCATCTGCCGCGTAGTTAGGGATCTTCGACAGATCGAGCGGTTCAATCAGGCCTTCGCCGACATATGTCGTTATAGTGTAGTTTGTAGGCACAAACACGTCCCAGCCACTGCCCCCCGCCTGCAACTTGGCCAGCATTTCCTCATTGGAACCAAATACATTTACCTGGACATGGGCACCTGTCATTTCGGTAAATTTTTCAAAATTTGCCTGATCATGATAGTTAGGCCAGGTGGCTAACACTACACGATCTCCAATATCCGACGCAGACCAGGCCTTTCGCGGGATCAATGCCGGCATCGCGCCAGCCAGAACCGAAGTAGCCATCCCGAGCCCCGTGACGCCAAGAAACTGTCGCCGGCTGATTGAACCATTTTTATAACGCCACAATTCTTTCATGAATTGTTTTTTAGTGATTGATGGATTGTCTTTTGACATGTTGTTCTCCTTTTGATGTGGTTGAGGTGCTAGGTCATTTTTATTAGTCTCGATCAAGCACCAAAGTCGCTTGCCGATTCCAACTGACGTAAATTTTTTCGTTTTCTTCAAAGGGCGGTTCAGTAATCTCGTTCTGCCTGGGAGACAGGGCAAGGAACTCTCCAAACTGCTCATTGTGTAAAAGGTATTCTGTATGCTCGCCTAGAAAAATCCGGTTATGCACTGCCGCATTGATGACGGCAGCCTTGTCATCCGGCAGGCGGGAGATCTGTCGCGAGAGTATTAGCTGCTCGGGTCGAACACTGATCGTTACCTGTTCTCCTGCTGTGTAGGTGTTGTGCTGACGACTATTTACCGCCAAGATTTCGATACCGTTGTTAAGCTCAACGATCAGGTCATTCGCCGAGGATTTCTGAATCACGCCATCAAAGAAATTGGACTTGCCAACGAAATCGGCAATATAGCGATTCATCGGATTGTCATACAGTTCCCGGGGATTGCCGACCTGAATAATTTCTCCCGCGCGCATGATGCAGACACGGTCGCTCATGGACAACGCTTCTTCCTGATCATGGGTGACCAGAATAAATGTAATCCCTACGTTTCGTTGCAGGTTCTGTAGCTCAATCTGCATTTCCCGCCGGAGCTTACGATCAAGGGCCGCCAGGGGCTCGTCCAACAGTAAGACCTGTGGTTTGTTTATCAGGGCCCTTGCAAGAGCCACCCGTTGCTGCTGTCCACCAGACATCTCCCAGCTGCGCCGTTTCTGATAACCTTCAAGCTGAACCAGTTCCAGGGCCTCGGCGACTCTGGTTTCTATTTCTTTTGCAGAGGGCCTGGGAGACTGTTGCTTCAGGCCGTAGGCGACGTTATCCACCACATTTAAATGCGGAAACAGCGCATAGTGCTGGAACACCATGTTCACCGGCCGTTTGAACGCTGGCAGCCCGTTGACCCGCCTGCCCTGTAGTAAGACTTCGCCTTCACTGGGTTGATCAAAGCCGGCAATCATTCGCAGCGCAGTGGTCTTGCCGCAGCCCGACGGCCCCAGGAAAGAAAGAAATTCACCGGACTGAACCTCCAGGTTGAGGTTCCTGGCAGCAATCACTTCACCATAACGTTTCCAGACATGCTGAAACGATACAACGGTGTTGTTTCGACTATCTTCCAATGTTGCGAATTTCCATCATTTCAAATGGTGTGTATAAATACCTGATTTATCGGGATACATTATTCATGCTCGGATATCATACCCAGCATATGGAATCGGTGTACACACATTTTTTAACGGCGAAATTCCAGGAGGCGTTAAGGCCTTCGTGTTAACTCTCTCACTATTAAGATCTGATTGTCCGAAATCCTATGATTACCTTTAGTATTATGGGTTCGCTTGGGTTTTTGCCGATACATTTTTTTGACAATACAGGTGCTCCCAGCACCACTTCTACCATTCGTATCATAAATCCACCAAAGACTGCTATGGATTAAGTGCCACTGTTCAGAGGATACCGGGAGCTCCAGTTTTGTAAGTTACGCCTGATACCTGAAATATCTCCCTCAACCAAATCTCTGCATTTAAAAAAGTCAGACTCGATCGATAAAGTGATTTGGTGTCTGCGAACCTTGGATTGATCCAGCCTGACTAATTTGTGCTTTTAATTTCATTCAAACAAACATAAATCAAGCTGCGTTTGCAGAAGCTATTATTCAGGAAGCAGGTGATTGCTGCATTATGATTGCGAGCAACTCGTCTTTCAGGTGCAAACGTTTCTTTTTCTGCAGCTCCAGATAATCATCAGACGGTGTTTCGACGCCCTGCTCAATTCGATGCACTTCATGTTCGACATCATGGTATTCATCAAATAATCGTGCAAAGTGTGAATTGTTCATTTTAAGTTCGTGAATGATATCCCGGTGCTCAGGAAATTCATGGATTAGATCGTGCTTTTCTCCGAACATTGTTGTTTTCCGCTCTGTTAAATAAAAGAGCGATTTTAGATCGATTGGAAAATAATAGTTTAATTCAGATCAATAAATGTTCACAAATACGAATATGTCTGGCAATGAAGGGTATTCGATGGTGGCAGGCTATCCGTGGAAGGCGCAGTGATGCTGCACCGCTTGCTGTGCCGGCAATGGCCTTGCTCGTGCCGAATCAACGGTATATCCAGTAAAACGCTCCCTTTTACCTCCCCGCATACCGCAGCGAGGCCAAACGTAGCTCAAGCCGCTATCTGAAGCCGAATTCCTGCCAAAAATATCGAATCAAGTGGTCTCAGGCCGACATGCCATCTGTCGATTATTCTTCCTATTCTTCGCGCCATATTTGAGCGAAAAGTCTCAAGGAGACACAAAGCCCAAGTCGAAAAGGGTTTCTATTGGTCGACTGACGGACAAAGACTAAGGTGGGTGTGGGCCTATTGTTAAATTTCAACTCACCGAAAGCGATTCCTCAAACGGGGCTTACCCGGCTATACGTCGGACTGTGAGGGTGGAAATATTCTTTGTCTGAAGTGCCGCGAAAAACCTGCCAGGAAGTCTTTGCTGGCTCACGGGAGTTGCGAGAGCCGGTTACACGATTATGCCTACCGAACGGTAGTGCGCACGTTGGCATGCGAATGCACTTTGATTGATTCTCAATGGAAGTAGTCAAATAATCCATGCTCGACAACTTGATTGACTTGGTTAAAGAGTAAATAAATTTCACAAACCTGTCGCCGCAATCAGACTCCGGGCGTATTCTTGTTACACAGTTAAACCCGGTTTTTATGAATTTGGCCCTAAAGTTTCGTAAAATTGTTGCTCTTAGAAGGTTGTAAATACTCTGGCCTATGATGTTGGGGGTCCGCCGTTTTTAAAATTGTATCGCAGTGCTACCAAGTACCGGAGTCTTGTCGTGTATTATCTTTATGTGAATAAGTATGTTGGCTATGGGACTTTGCATGAAAATTATGCAGAAGGTCTTGTTTTGACAGAGAATCTGCACAATAAAGAATGCTGAGGAGAGGGTGGTACTAGCGCAAGGCGGTGTGGCTTCGCTGGAATTTTGCACAACAATGTCCGTTTGCCAGACGGCTTGCTTTTTACTTTTCTCGTGAACTATGAATAACTGGGGGTATATTGTGTCTATGTCAGGCACCTAGGAGGTGGTCTATGAAAAAAATATTATTATCCATACTCAGGGGTTTACGCGAGGCCAGAATCTATGTTGTCTATTTGACGAAGGCCTTCAAAAGGCCGCTAGTCTTCTGGGTTGCTTGCGATAGTGAGAGTGGCTGGGGTTCACAGTTGCGCGCGGAGCTGCCCGTCAAGCATTGGCGTCAACAGGGACTGAATGCGTTATTTATCACGTCAAGACTCAGTAATAATCAGCGCAAACGTCTCAACAGGCTATTGCGTCCGGATATTGTCTTGCACCAGACATTTATGAATGACTGTGCGGATCCATCACACTACCCTCAAGCGGTGAATATTGTCGATTTTGATGATGCTCACTTCCTCGATGATCGCTTACAAGAGACGATAATACGGAAGTGTAAAGAGTGCGAAGGGGCGATTGGTGGTTCGAGATACACCGAGGCCTGGTTAAAACAGTACGTGTCCAGAACCGCTCGGATCTGGACCGGCACACCCTGTGCGTTCCA
>Ga0055584_100000650_pt1 | contig 32918 bp, 41 predicted proteins | sample OSDHelmetaG_FD_58716 | JGI IMG/M metagenome (GOLD analysis project Ga0055584, IMG submission 58716) | Pelagic marine sediment microbial communities from the LTER site Helgoland, North Sea, for post-phytoplankton bloom and carbon turnover... | ecosystem: Environmental > Aquatic > Marine >... | reverse complement strand
AATAAAACTTTTGCGGATGTTGTAAATGTGGACACTGATCCCGATGATGAGTACAGGATTAACAGTTCGGAAATAAAACTGGAACCACTTGACGATGATTATGTAGGTTTAGAAAGTTTTAAACTTACTACGACTCCTGGGAGTAGTACTCCTTACCCCGTAGAAAGTACATCGGTCACAATCACAGATCCCGTCCCCCAAGACCCTCAAAGAATGGATATGTTGGAGGTTGAATATGACGATGATCCAAGCGGTGATCTGGCTGGTGATGTTACGAGTACTCAATTAACAGTCGAAGCTGGTGATCCAGTCACTGGGAGTTATAAAAATGGATGCACTACTTCAAAAGTTAGCATTGATAATGAAGCCCCTATTGCCCAAGAAAAAGTTACCATTCCAGATCAATTCTCAGCTTGTGGGCCGATCAAAGACCCTGTTGATATTAAACTTGATTTAGAAACTCATTCCGTTAATTTTTCAAGTCCGGATACGGAAACGATTGACTTTACCGGCCCAGATATACCCGGAGTTGAAGTTGCTGATGCTGGAGCTCTTAATAAAACCGTGACCGGGCCAAGTACTAAAAGTATTCAATTAAAAAGCTCCTCAGGTCCACAAATTGTAACAGAAGCTACAGTTGAATATGAATCAACAACCGGTGGGAGTGGTAATTTATATATTCCACAGCTCTCTAAATGCCCAGTAAATGATGACACTATATATGTAATAGATGGGAGCGGCAAGGGTAAATCAGAATGTTCTATAACGGAAGCCGGTGTACTTGAAACTAGAGTAGAAATTCCTTTAAATGCTTACAGTATAAATTGCGGTGTTTTATCCAGTAAAGTTGAACCTGCAAGTGGTGAGTTAGAATATGGATTTTCCGTGTTTCAAACCGTGCAACCTTACTACACGCACACAATTCGGGTATGCGATTCCTCGGGAAATCCTAAATCCATAGATGTAATGACTACAACCGACCCGGGTGATACAGTCCCCTCGGGTTATGTAATAGTTAATTGCGGTGAAGGTGAATAATGGCTACTTATAGTTTACCATCGGTGGGTAGTAATTGCTGCAAAGACGGAGTTCTTGAATGCCCAGACACTCCTTGCGGGCAATGTACTGATTGTACACCTCTTTATTGCGTAACAATACCCCCATATCCTACTCTCTATAACACCGTATTAGCTACTGACATAAATGGAAACCCGGCTATGGGTGGGCCTCCAGATTCGCAGGAATGCTTACATATCCCATATGAAATGGGAGCACCTCCGCCTATTGATACATGGGTAGATACGCCTGGTCTTCAAACCTACCTAGAAAGTGTTTTTCAACCCGGTTCCAGTTTTGAGTGTGACCCTACCTATTGCGAACAGTACCCATACGATTATGATTGTTGGTGCTACCCAGAAGAAGATTTTAAATGGAACGGGCAGGAAAGTGTGGACTGGGTGTTTTACTATTGGGATTACTCTCAAGGAATGCATACCACGAATGGCTATCAGTCCGGCAGTATGCCATGGGACGACTCGTACTGTGGTTATCAATTAGGGGGTTACACTTTATATTTTATTAGAGGTGTAGGTTGGACTTTTGGATCTTCAACCGATGACCCGTTTTATGGGCCATCTTGGAAGCAACCCGATGGGACGGGTAATATTTTTACATGGGAGGCTAGAGACCCCATCGATAACAGCTACTATGAAGTATCGTAATTAATTATGAAAACTAAAGAAGAATTAACTAAAGAAATCCACAGCATTAGGCGTTCTATGGTTTCTAATAAAGAATCTGAAGGCTTTTGTCTACGGAAAGAGAAAGCATTGCAGCGAGAATTAGTGACTAAAGGGCTAGAATTACAGAAACTTCAACCTGATAACAAAAGCGAAGGTCTTGGAGATACTATTAAAAAAGTAACCGATAAGCTAGGAATTAAGCAATGTGGAGGCTGTAAAAAGCGTCAGGAAAAACTCAACCGGTTGTTCCCGTACGGAAAAGACTCTAAAAAAGAAGGGTGAGGTACTTCCGGATTCCAAACTTCACCGGGATCGAGGCTCATCGTGATGACGCCGATCGCGGTTCCCTTCGCGTTGTCGAGGGTTGCTTGCCCCAAGGGCCGGGGGGTGTGAGCAGCGGTCCCGTGTGGGAAAAAGTAGGAGATGTGGATCCTGCACTACTATCCACGGATAAGAACTTAGCCGTTACATCTAAATCGGATGAAAATGGTAATGCTTTTATTTTTGCTTCCAGACATGGCGAAATCCACGACATCCATTATATGCCTGAGCCAAATTGTGTTTTGGGTGAGCTTGATGATGGTGTGGAAATCTACAAATCGGACGGTGAAATGGATCAGAGAAAATCCTATTTTAATTCAATAGGGAATAGGGCTCTGATGATTGGAGAGGGCTCCACTAATCCGTTGGCCGTAGGTAAAGGGCCACCGAGAGAATCTGAACAGAAAGTAGCTTACGATGGGCGTTTATACAGCTTAGAGTGGTCGGTTTTTAAAAGATGTAAGTACTTCGTAATTGGGCCAAATAAGACTATTTTTGCAGCCGGATCGTGTCTCGAACCCTTAACCGTTTTTGTATCAGAGCCAGCCGGTTTAACGACTCCATTTAGAGATTCTCCTTATTCAATGAACGACATTAGTAAAGTCGAGATATTGATGTCAAATGCAACTATCATAACAGGGTTGTCCGTTTTAAACAATCAAGTCGTTGTACACACGGACGACGGTTGTCACATACTTTACGAACCAAAAGCGGATCAGGCTGAGACAGGTTACAGAACAGAACAAAAACCATCCTCGGTATTCAGCGGTGCGGTAAATAATCCAGTAGTAAATCGGGCTTGTGGATCTAGCCCATTCTGGCTTGGTCATGACGGATCTATATACAAGGATGAAAGCTCTAAGCGTGGGCAGGACGAGAAAAAAGAAAACACAGACCGAGACCAGGCATCTTATAAATCTAAAGGTGCGTGGGAACACGAGCTACCTCAGAATTTAGAAAACTCGTTCGGGGTATACGACCCTTTTTCGGGATCGTATATTGTGTATGTCGAGTCTAAAGAGTACCTAGCTTGGAAAGAAGCTAATAATAAAACTATTATTGAAGAAGATGACTTTGTATGCCCCGCGGATGAGGATGTACCTAATTCTGATCCTATTATTTTAGAACACCCCGAGCCAAACCCCGAACCAGACCCGGTAAAAGTCCAACCACCAGAAGAGCCCGTAATCCCAGATGATCCGGTTATGGCTGAACCTTGTGGCTCTGACGAGGTTGTTCATACAGGTGGTAAAAGCTACCCCGAACCTCATGTAATAGAGTTTGATCTTGGATCTGATACGGGTGAAGTGACTTTAGAAGTAAATCCAATTATAGCTCCCGATAGATTTGTAGTAGAATTTAATGGGGAAGAGGTTGTTGACACCGGTTTCTTAAGTAAAGCCCCAGCCAGAGGTGCTTCTGAAATGGGTGAAGCCAAAGGAGAAGAAGTTATCGACTGGCAAGAAAGCGGTGGTATATTTACATTTAAAAAAGAAACCACTCACGCGATAGCCAAACTTAAAGTATACGCACCTGGCGATTTAACTCGGTGGACAGCTAAGATGAGTTGTCCAGTACCCGAAAGTAGACCCGTTTCTTGCCCATTAGAGGATTTATCGGAAAATTTTGTAATATTTAATACTTTCTACCTAAAAGCAGGTAGGCTAACTAAGGAAACTTTAGATTGTTTAATAGATTATTATGACCGGGGTGACCTTAGAGATGAGCTTCACGAACTATTTGACCAATCTGTAGAATGGGGGGTACCTATCTGGATCGGTAATCCGGCAGCTACGGACGCTCATGCTTTTTACGGCCCAGGCCCAAGATCGGCCAGTAATATACAAGACCAAGTATTAATAGCTATGGGTGGTGAAAAAGGTTTAATCATGATACACGGGCATACTTTACCTGCTGATGGGGGTAATAAACCAATGGAGCAGTTTACCGAATCATTTAGACACGAGATGGTTCACGCCGCACAAGATGTAGAAGATGGAATAGATAACACAACTCTTGAAACCGTAAGTACCGACAACAGAAAAGTATTTAACCAACACGGTCAAAAAGAGGTAAACACATTTTACGCAACAAAGAGCCCCCTCATACAAGCTTTAGAGTTAGAGGCTAACTCGGCTGAAATTGATATGGATTTAGTAAGATTAGCTTTTGAATTAGCTGAGGACGGAATATGATCGAAGATACAACAGCTCAAGTAACTAAAGAAATAATAGTCGAAGGTAAAAGACCCGACTTTTTAGGTTGGGCAAGACCTCCCAAGTACAAAGGGTATGTTTTTAGTGAAAACAACAGCTCACTCGCGGGGCCTATGTCTCAGCAAAATTTGACAACTATCACTGCTGATCAAAAAGCGGGTAACCTTTATGCCGTTAATGAATCTAACGAACTTTTGGAGACTAACATAAAAGAAATAAGTGATCAGACATTTTCTAAAGCACCAGATGATTTATGGTGGGACATAGAATACCCGCTAGGGGTAGATGAGTACGGTATCGTTGGTTCGGAAACGGACGGAGCTTTTGCATACAGAGGTAAAGCTTTACAAGCTCCTTTTAATGAACCAATGACGGGTGAGGCCTATATTACGGATCCTTTATATTTTAGAGATTCTTATTTATCAATAATTGAAACTAACTGGGTACACTTAGGTGATGAGCATAATGAAAAACAGATTCATCGGTTAGATCTTTCTTTTCACAAGAACTCCACGGGTCATTTATGGGGTTACGGTAAATCTGATGACGGTTTGGTCAAGGGTCAGTATAAAGGGTTAATACAAGAACATATGAAAGTGTTCATGAATCTGAGAGGTCGAAGATTTAAATTCAAACTATTCGTAGCCACTCACGACAACTACCCATGGGCGCTTAGGGAAATGTCAATTGGGCATTTATTTGGAAAGTCTTTTTAATGAGTGAATTAATTACTAAAGCGGAAGTTAACGAGAACTTAGAAATATTACTAGGGCTTCCTCGTAAAATAGAAGCTGGTGTACAGACATCGATTAATTATGTTGTAATTTGTACTCATGCCGGAAGCCCCGAACTTGTGTCTAGTGAAAATGATTTATTTGTTGTACGGGACGAAGACGGTAGAGATGTAACAAATTATTATTGGTGGGCTAGGCCGGGGAAATATACGGTAGATGTTGTCACTTTTGCAATTTGTCCGGCTATTGGCCCCGAAAAAGCCCCGAGAAATCTAACTTATTTAACTAACCCACCACCAATATCAGGGTTAAAAAGCTACGATTACGATAAACTTAGAGCGGCTTTAGATGCCAACCCACCGTCTAGTCTTGAAGTTGAGGATAAGTCATTCACCCACAGATCGAGCCCTTTTAATGCAAAATTAATTAATTTAAGATTGAATATAGAACCAACAAACGCGACGGTCTCAGATTTGAATTTTAACAGTAATTCCGATTCTCAGCCTACAGATGTTCAATTACAAACGCTTACCTAGAAATAACTCTAAACTATATTTAAAATATGGCAGACATAAGAATTAACTGGGAGCCCCCTATAGACAAATCGATAGTAGATTCGATATCAATTTATAGATATGCGGGAGAAACATCCGATTGTAATATAATCCTTAGTGACGGAGTTTTAGTGGTTGAAAATTTAGCTGCTGACTCAGATAACTATGATGATCTTGGTATAGCCGATTCGAATCACTACAGTTACGGTGTGTTTTCTAAGAATGTAACAGGTTTCTCGCCTTGTGCTCATGCTAGTCTTTCTTTAGTCCCAACAATCGACGGAAGTCCAACTGATTTAACGGCCGTTTATGTCGCAGCTGCACCAGTAGAAGGGCCAACGAACATCGTACCAACGATAGAAGTGGCACCAAAATATGGGATTGATACGGGTATTTTTGTTTACCCATTATTCATAACTGAAGCGGAGTCTGATTATTACGATTCTCAATTTGGCGGGACTGGTACAAGTCATACAATGACTTATAATTCCGTGACTTATTATATGCCGGACAACGGGAGTACTCACGCCGGTACGGAAGCACCAACTTTTGTCACAATAAATGGTAATGATTTCAATTATGCCCAAGTCGTAACTGGGCTCGAGTTAGGTAATAAACCCGGCAATAATGAGGGGCCGACATCACTTGCTCTCAAAGTTGATATGGACGAAGATGGTTTTTATGCCGATGTTGATGTCGATGACAATGATGATTCGGTAAATATTGCACCCGCTGCAAACAGTGCTCCTACTGGTTTAACATCCATAGAACAGGCGGTCGCTCCGACTAATGGGCCTACTGCTTTGGGAACAACCGCAAGCCCAGTAAATGGGCCAACCGATTTAACTTCTACGGAACAAATAGTAGCTCCAGCTAATGGGCCAACCGATTTAACATCTACGGAACAAATAGTAGCTCCAGCTAATGGGCCAACCGATTTAACTTCTGTAGAAGAAATACTAGCTCCAACCAGCGGGCCAACCGACTTAACTACTCTTGCGAACCCTAATGAAGCTCCTTCTGCTTTAGGAGTAACGGCAAACCCTAATGATGCTCCTACTAGTTTAACTTCTGTAGAAGAAATACTAGCTCCAACCAGCGGACCAACAAACTTAACTACTCTTGTCGATGCCGATGAGGACGGTTACTATGCCGATGTAGACCTGGATGACAACGACGAAAATATGGGTTTGTACCCCACTAATGTCGATATTACTTTTGATGGTTATGATTCTACATACGCTCAAATGTTTAGCTCAAATGAGCCCGAACTTTATTATATAGAAGGGTATAGTTATATAAGGAGAAATGGAGATAGCCCGATGGTTAGTCAGCCAGGTACTTCGACTAACACTATATTTATTAGACAAGGTCAGACGGTTACTTTTACAAATAACACGACCAATATGTTTTATGTCAGAAAACAAACTGATCTTAGTGTAAATTTACTTTCAATAATGGGCGTTAACGCTCCTTCAAACACAGGCACTTATACTTTCAACGAACTGGGTCAGTACGGGTGGAAAGAAAATGATTCGGGCTCGGTTTACCTTAAATTTAGGGTTGTATCGGCAACCGCCCCACTTGACTCATTCCAAATTTTAGACCAGGGAGCAGCAGCCGGTCAAAGTTTCGCGGGTGACTATACTTGGGATTATTACGAAAATAACCCTTCATCATTAGGTTGGTTACAAGACATAGAGCAAAACGGTAATACTACTTTTACAATACCGTCGGGTTATTCAACTACATACGCGACTATCCTCTATAGAAAAACGGGGACTGTCTGGAGTCATACAGGTTATGGTGATGCTTTAATTAGATTTGAATCTTTAAGCAACGGACAAGATACTAAGAATTATCTTTACGCTACTTTTGGTGCGTCTGTTAGTACTCAGCAAATTTTAATTTACGAAATTACCGATCAAAGACCCTACACGCTTGGGGAGGTTCTTCCGAGTTGGTTCATAAGTGAACTAGCGGCAGAAGATTACCACATATCATACACCAAAAGACCAATTGATTCGCCAGCAAATATCACCGCTGTTGAAGAGGTAGTAGCACCGACTACTGGGCCGACTGACATAACAGCTGAAGAACAGTGGTCCTATAATGCAACACAAGGAGATACTTTAACTAACACATTAGCGACAGATGTAGACCTAGAAATGCTTTATGTGGAACCTGGCACTTTCACGATGGGAAGTCCATACACAGGGCTGACGACTACTCAAGATCAAACTGAGCATCAAGTTCAACTGAAAAAAGGTTTTTACTTGAGTAAGTATGAAGTTACGGGAGCACAATACGAAGCAGTGATGACAGGGAATACTGATGGGCTGAGTGCTATGCCAGGACAATGGGCTTTCGCTCCAAACCGCCCGGTGGAACAAGTATCATGGGATGATATCCAGATTTTCCTAAGCCGTTTGAATGCTCAGCAATCTGAAAATATTCCCGCTGGATGGCAGTATGTCCTGCCCACCGAGGCTCAATGGGAATATGCCTGTCGTGCGGGTACGACCACTCCATGGTCAGTTGGGAATGGGACCAATCTCTTAGCGGCAGATGGAAATTTCGGAAACCAAAGGACATTTACCCTTCATGTCGGAATGTTTGAACCGAACCCATGGGGCTTTTATGATGTGCATGGAAATGTCAGGGAATGGACTGCGGATTGGTACGACGCTACATATCCTGTTGGCGACCCTGTAATTGATCCCACCGGACCGGCATCGGGCTCGCTTCGGGTCGCACGGGGTGGAGGCTACACGGACGGAGGGGGTACATCAACTTCGTCCTATCGATACAGCATCGCCCCAGACGTCCGCAACAACGACCTTGGCTTTCGAGTAGCTTTAGCGCCATCGACAACTTATTCAGCAAAACTTGATGCACTCGTTTTTCCTGGGGCACAGATTACGAACGGTTTTTATGCAGAATATTCAGGTTCGGATGGGTATCTCGAAGTAACCTCGACGACCGCTACATGGACTGGGGAATTCGCATTAAACTTAGTTATCTGGAGTCAAAGTGATGGGGATAACCTTGCAACTACGACTAACTTTCTCGCGGGTTGGAATATCGCGGTTGGAACTTACTCAAATGGCGCCTATCAAGATCTAACCGTTTCGTCCAACTCGCCTTTGGCAACGGCAACATAACTCAAATTACAACCGCTTTAAACTAACCTTAAACTCAAATATATTCTAATCATGGCAAATGTACTATTAAATTGGACAGCACCCGCGGATACATCTAATATCACGGGAATTGTAATCTTAAAAAAATCCGTAACAGCGGGAGCAGCCGCCCCATCATGTGGTGACTTTATTCCAGCTGACATAGTTAGAGGCGCTAACACAGCAGCCGACCTAACCGATAACACCGTTTCTCAAGTAGGTTCGGACATTACTGACGCGACAACTGTTGCGGCAAATGGTTCTGTAACCGAAACCGGTGTAACCCCTGGAAGCTATTACTACGGAGCTTTTTCTTACAACGCGGCGGGATATTCCCCTTGCGATGTGACAAATGACGAACTTGTAATTTCGTAAACTAAGCTACCCATAGTGCCAGCATGTCTTTGCTTGGCATTAGTTTGGCGTAATATTTCGAAGTAACTGAAGGGCTTGTATGGCGTAAATAACTTTGCGCAACATACAGGCCCTTAGTTGTTGCTAAATAAGATCCGTAAAGTTTCCTTAATTCATGCAAGGGGCTTTGCCTAGTCCAGCCGATATCTCTTAATGAGTCTGTTACTTTTTTAAAAGTTTTCTCCGCAACCCGAGCACGATCCGTAACAAGATAATCAAAACCTTCGGATTTTTCTAATATCTTAGAACCCCATTCTGTTATGCCGGCTGTGTAGCCATCCAAACCCCCTTTAGGTTTAAATTTACCCTCGGCTTTAATACAAATTGCACAGCGATCATCATCTATGTCTACCCAATTTCTCCTAGCAAAAAAGATCTCTTTCCGCCTCATACCAAAGTGTAAAGCTAAAGCCATAATTACAAAATGGTCACCGTCAACCTCGTTCATTAACTTAAAAGTGTCTTCAATTAATGATGTCTCCGGCAATGTGTAATCTTTTTTTACCCGATTAAAGAAGATTTCCTTTCGTAAAAAACCGAGACCTTCAAAGCTCCAGTTTTCTGGGTAATAAGCCATAGCAGTCTCGGAAAATACCGATTTGGCATTTCGAAGAAGAGTATTATAGGATCTTTTCTTTTCGCCTAAAGTAACTAAATCTTTAATACCCTCGACCCTCCGTTTCTTTTCCTCGCGAAGCATCTTCTTGGTGAGCTTCTTTAAAGGCAGATCCATCGCGTCCTCGTCCGACAAACCGGTGACCCTATACAACCCCCTACGATAGCATTGAACCGTACGATCGCTTATACCGACTAAATTTTTATTTTCCTTGAGCATGTCGACAATTAATCCAAGAGTCGGCTGTAGTCGGTCGTCGGTCTTAGGGGTCGGAGTAGCTTTACCCTGCTGTTTTTGAGGCGAGTATTTTAGTAAAGTATCCGATACTGTATTAAAAACTAAGTAAGCATCGATTTCGTCAGCCATCGCTTTTGCAATGTTTAAATCTTTTCCTAAATTAAAATACAAAGTTTTTTTATCTCTGACTATTCTGTAAGTCCAGTTTTTCGAACTCTCGTTTCTTTTATAAACACGATTTCCGCGTTTCGTTGTATACTTCATGTTGTACCTTTTTTTGACCCTGTTATGTTTATGTTTAAACACCACATGTTGTGGAAGCGTCAATCAGAGTCCAGTATTGGTGCGGATAACTACCACATGTTGTGGTTTTTGGCTAAATTTACAGTCCGCATCCTTTAGCCACTTGGATACCCTACCAGGCAGTTGATTGACAATGCTTTACAAAAATGTGATATTTATAGTGAAATTGCGTGACCCTCTTTTGAACTTATGGATTGGTTAAAAAATAGTGGAGAATTAGAAAAGCCTTTAATTAAAACGATTGGTGAAAGTGTAGAAGCTCTTGTGGATGAATTGATACCTGAGCTGAAACTTGCCGCCTATGAAAATGATTCTACGGCTAATGTCGAGTGTAAAATAAATGTAACATTTGTTGATAACACTTTTGAAGTAGAGACCATCGGTCAAGTCGAATTTCCGGCAAGGATCATTAAGGTCAATGCTGTGGAGGAAAAAGATGCTTGATGAACTAGGCTTAACTAAAGACTTTGTTCAAAACTCTTTTGGTGTAACTTCAGATAAAGTAGAGCTTGATAAAAAAAACTATTTAGATGTCGAAGATCAAAAACGAATTCGGCGTAGACTTAAGCAGTATTCTAATTTCATCATAGCCAGATTTGAGCAAGGCTATGCTCCTTTTACAATTGCTCAATTGTTAGGAGTGTCCGAAGAGTCTATCAGGTCGAGACTTAGAAAGGCGGGGTTGTTTAATTCAGAAGGACCTGGTCGCCCGAAGAAAACCCGAAATAGTTCCAACGGTCTCTAAATTTCTCATACTGGCCTTTTGAGTGTCTTTTGTGTGGGTACACATGAACAATAGATGCGGTTATTTTTTTAACAGGTACTATGTACCAAGCGTCTTTTTCGGCTATGAATATTACTAAATAATTAACATTAGTGTCTCGAAGATGTACGCGATCACCCATACAAGTTCCTTTTACTTGGTAGCGGATAGACTCTTCAGCCAACCCGTGTTCTAATTTACTACCGGTTCTAACTTGAACGATAATAGGCTTTCCGGTTTTTTTATTAAAAATAACAATATCAAAACAAGCGGGATCGCCCCACGGGACGCAAGGACATAAACCTCTATTGTAGGCTTCAAAACAAAATCGTAATTCTCCCGCCGTACCTCGCTCGGAATTTATTCCCGTTTTATAATCCACCTATACACACCTTTTTTATCATCTCTCCTTAACCAAGGAAGACCCTTGGATACCATATGCTTCAAACCCCAACCCAATTTCTTGGGGTTCACATCGCGGAGGAGAATTTCAACACCGGTTACTTTACTCAAATGCTTGAGGAGTTCCGAACAGGTGCCAACCCATTCTTCTCCTTTTTCAAGCTGAGAATCTCTGAATATTTCTAAAAGCTCAACGATATGGGAATACCTACCATCAGCGTGTGAAAGAGCCTCGATCACGGGTGAAAGGTAAGCCTTTACCCCAAACCTAAAATCTTTGTGCTCATCGGGAATTTTATAATCCCTCAACCACGCACAAAAATGAGGTAGCTCTTTTAACATGACACTAAGCCAACCTTCATAAAATCCGGTAAACTTTTCGCAGTTAAAAACCATCAACTTATCGCGAGTACTCATATCTAAGTCGGGTAGCATCCTCATTGACATCGGATCGTTATTACATGTGATACTCAATCTACCGCACCAAAATACTCGACCCGATTTCTTAAACTTTGCGTTAACAACGAATGTGTCATTCGCTACAAACTCCTTAATCTTAGATGAGAATTTAACATGCGACTCACCGCTAGCTCCGGCTTCATCATCAACCGTCCATAAACCACTTTCAAAAAGATGGTCATTGAATTCGGTTCTGCCTACTAAGTATTCCGAACACTTTATATGGCCACCAAAAATTGTGGCTAGAAGTTTAGTGTTCCACATAGTTTTACCGCAGTTGCTAGGGCCTACTAAAATATGGCAGTGGCCTTTCTTGGGGACGCCTTTTAAGAATCCCTGATAAGCATAAGCTAACCAAGACTGTTCCCAGGGAAGTTGATCTTTACCGAACATCCCCTCAGCCCACTCGGCTATAAAAGGAAAATCTTCACCCCACTTTTTAGATTTATCCGAAGGGTGCCGCGGTGCAATTCGTGAAGTGTTAAAGTAACGCTTGCCCTCAAAATTAACTATTACATTTTTATCAAATACAAAAGGTACTGCGGATTCGACACGCTTAACCGTTTGAACTTGATGCAACGCTTTATTTGCTTCGGACAGAACATCACCGCGCATTCTTTGGTTACTTAAATTATGACGGGCTTGAAGATCTAAAAACGCTTCTTCTTTAGCAGCCGTTATAAAATTACCGGTGTCTTGCTCGATGTGGTAATTCTTACCATCGTACCAGTACTTCTCGATACACTGACCTATTCTTCCAATTTCAAATTGAGATACAAAACGGGATCCTAAAATGTCAGCCCAAGTATAAAACGGTTTGTCGGCACTAAAGCATTGCATACCCTCAGCCCTGACAATACACGCGGTTGGATTCCAATCAGAGTTAGCCCCTGGCCCCCAAAACCAAATACCCCGTGAACCTTCTTGGAAAGCTCCAGTCCATAAATTAGGAAACTGTTTCTTAACTTCTTCGTAAACTAATTCTAATGGTATAATAGTGCCACTGCCGTCAAAGTCTTCGGCTCGGCTAGTTTCGTATTGCCAATAATGAAGTGTACTAGATGGGATCTTTATGTCGGAAACTTTCTTCCAATCTATACCTAAATTATAATATGTGTGAGGATTAGAAAATGCCGGTTTGTCAAAGCCACGACATAGCTTATCAAGTTCCAATTCTGCTGAGATTCTCTGAAGCAACCTTTTAGTAGCTTTAGACCCATGGAGCATAATTGGTTTTTCAAATTCCCATGTAGCGTGAACACCACCGGAATAAGATCGTGAGACGCGGGTACACGGGTACTGTAAATCGATCATCCGTTTCATCACATCTGTAAACTCATCATCACTTAACTTAGCGTCCCAATCAGCGGTCACCGAATGTAGGTACATTGGTGGATTCTGAGAGGTGACCCGTTGGCTAGGGTCGACACCTTCAGATCCGCAATAAAGTAAATACTTAGTTGTAGGAAAAGCTATCCACTGGCGAAACTTAGCTTTAGATTCAAAATTAGGAAGCTCAATCTCCTCATTCCAAGGATCTCTTTCTTCAACGATGTGAGCGGAAACATTGGGAATACAAAAATACTTAGTAGACATTAGACATCCTCCCAACTTCAAGTTTATGGATTAATGCCTCGACTGCTAAAACGAGATCGTTTTCGTAACATGAAACATTTTTAAATTGGTAATCAATCAAATGTTCAGCTATTCCTTGCTCCGATGGGTGAGGGTCTCTGTCGGCATAGAATGATTCATCTCTGACAACTTCTACTATCACTCCTCCCTCTTCTTGAATAGCCTCAGCCTCGTTGTTAAAGCGCACATCATCGATGATTACATTGTCCATACCATCGCCTCGGAAACGCTCTATTAAATGGTCAATCCATATTGTCTGCGACACACATTCTCTACCCCATGCCGTACCCAAACTCTGGAGTAACTGTCTTGGCGTTTTATATCCGAACACCCAATTAGTACCCGACTCTTTGAGCTTCGGATCATTAAGCATGTCCTTGGGAATACCTAATGCGTTTAACATATCTCTAAGGGGGTCTGCAAAACTCATGGTATTGTAACCATAAGGCTCCCCCGCTTTTGCCACGGATGATTTTCCGCAACCTTTTCTACCACACAATCCTATTATCATATCTCGCCTTTACTTTGTATACCTCTCCATAATCACGGTGTCTGAATCAAGTGGGATATCACACCATGTCGGAGGGGTAGTCATTATTCTTTTTATGTCTTTTTTGGCTTGGTGAAGTTTTTCATTTTCAACTTCAACAACAACCTCGTCGTGAACAGTCATGACGATTTTGTAACCAAGCCTATCAATTTCAATCATGTGCTCAGAAAACAAATTCCGAGCATTTGCTTGAACCTCATTTTGAAATAGATTAGCTCCGTAATAATTACTTCTACGGGCTCCGCCTTTTTGTAACTTCGCTTTAGTCTGATCTTTTTCCTCACGGATGTTCCAAAAATTAATCATGCGGCCATTCATTAATTCGATCTGCATATCTTGGCCGTCATTTCGTGACTTATATTCCGAATCATACTCCCGCCATATTTTGACGATTTTCGGATTTTTATCACGATAATCCATGACTTGTATGAATGCATTAACCCAATGCTTTTTCGTAGTAGCATCAGCGGCATCAAACCACGCCAAATACTTTTTCTGATAAGAATCTAAAAAGTTAGTAAATCTTTTCTTATCACCAATAGCGTAACTGCCTTCTAAAATTTTTAATTGCCCAAAAGACTGAACGGTCTCGTAAAACTTGTGCCAACCACAACCGTATCCAAGCTGAAGAACGCGGGTCTTAGCTAGCAAGTAGAGGTCGGGATCTTCATCTTTAAGTTTACCACCCGTCCACCCCATAGTATTTATAGCATGAGCCTCATACGGATTGTAACCTTTGCGAACAAGGTCGAGAGACTTCTCGTCACCAGCACATGCCCAAATTAAACGGGCTTCAATTTGACTAAGGTCACTTACGATGAATGAATGACCATCGGGTGCTTTTATGCAGTTTCTAATATTAACACCGAACTTTGTGTCCCGTGGTAGGTTCTGCATATTAAAACCACCAGCTCCACTCCATCGGCCGGTAACCTCTGCACCAAAATACATGAGTGAGTAGGGCATTCTACCGTGTATGTTAATACGGCTGTGCATCGTCTTTAAAGTCTTCAGATGCTTGTTGATGCGGTTGTAGTTCTGCATATCCGCAACAAACATCAATTTGTCTTTGTACTTAGCCAACCACTTCCCCGTTTCCTTGTCTCCCTGGGCGAGGGACTTAGGTGGTGGGATGCCTCTTTTTCTACACTCCAATGCTAATGCCTTCTTGGAGTAAACCACATAAGGTTTTTTAGTATCGGGGTCGATTTGATCGTACCAAGGAAGATTCCTTTTAGCTTCCCATAAAGCCTTTTCCAACTTATCAATACCCGCCTCGACTGTGGGCTCACATATATTCACACCTTCCTCGCCCATCCTTATAGTCAGATCCTCAAGCTCAAGTTCGATCTCGGGAATCTGTGGGTACAGATATTCTAACAGTCTCCATTCGAGAACTGCATCCTGTTTTGCGTAATTAACGACATCGTCCCATTTACCTTCCGCTTTCATGTCCGCGGGAGTCTTACCTTTCATGTAATCTCTTACTTCTTTTGACATGTCCTCATCAAAAGCACCTCGCATCGCATCTTGGAGACTTCGCCCAAGCTGTAAATAACAAGACATGGCAGAAGTATCGTGCCACCCTTTAATTTCGATATCGGGCATAAGACCCATCTCGATAGCTTTAAGGGTGACGGGATAATCGAATCCTCTATTGTGGGCTACGGCAATCCTACCTTCGAGCCTACCCCAATCAAACTCTCGGGGGTCGCCTGCCCATGATTCGTCTTTCCCGCCACCCCAAGCTAATCCCACGAGATATGGACTAAATTGCGGGTGATTGCAGTACTCCCACGCGGTTGTACCTTTTATCGTGCAGTCTTTGTCATAGTAAGTTTCCCAGTCTATGACGAAATAGTTTTCTTTTAAAAATTGTCTTCTCGTGGTCATTTTAAATTGGGGAAAAAGGCGGGGTGCTGGAGAGAAAGGAAAAAACCCCCAGCACCCCTATGGAATGAATCTAACTAATCTATAAACCTAGTGGAATTACATGAACTCCCCTAAGAATGCTTGAAACTCCTCGGTATTACCTCCGGATCGCTTCAAAGTGTTTACCCAATATGAACCTTTTGCTCCGTCCACTTTCTTAGGCTCCATAGTGAAACTTCCACCACGGATATTGTTTTTAAGAAAGGTACTGTCAGCGGTCACGATAGGTTTAGCGGCTGTTGCGTAACTAGTACCTTTAATTCTCCAAGCGCAGAACATGAAGTTGTTACCTTCAAATTCATATGGGAACTGCTGTGGGTCTGCATTTTCAGGCCCATGTACACAGATCATAGTGTCCATAAGTGCGTTGGCCGATGGTCGCTGGTTATCAACCCATTTAAGGCTGAGACCGGCTTCCAGTAGTTCTTCCTCTGTGTCAAAGAATCGTGAAGTCTCGTCAGCCCCATAAGGGACATACTCAACATATGATTTCTTATAACTCATTACGGTTACGGTTGCCGGCTTATCAATCTCGTACTCGTTATCGATTACAAGTTTGCCCTTCTGCCAATCACCCCATGCTCCTGCCCCTTGGGCTAGTCGAAGCTCGGGCATAATTATATCGGAGGCTTGAAAGTCCCCCTGTGCATAAGAGCCGGTTGCGATAGCAACTTCATTCGTTTCTGTTTTTGTTTCTGTTTTTGGTTTTTCTGCTGTTTTTGGCATGACTTAGTTGGTTTTTTGGTTTGGTTGTTTGTTTGTTTCAGCAATGTATAAAAAAATTATACACTGTAGTTAAAACTTAATATGCGTTGAAAGCGGGGAAGTGTGACAAAAAACTTCAATCATAGTTCTTTTGATGGTTGAAATCTATACACGCGTTGGCTTGATGCTCCTTACGAAGAATGTCAAAGTCCTCGTCTACCTTTTTATCAAGGTACGCATGCATTTCCATTTGAACACTGTCCACAGCTCTTGGGCCACTGGACGCAAGCATATCTTCCCATGTTTCGAGCTGAGTTAATAGCTCACTATAGTCGTTGGATTCTTTTTCTCTCATGTTTTTGTTTTTGTTAAATAAGGTGTTCTTGAGTCTTGTTCATCGTCATCGCTGGCAATGACTCCACTCTTTAATAAGGCTAATTCAATTTTTGCTCGGGCATCTTTCTTCTCACCCCGTGGTAATTTAGATGCGTAGGCTTTCGCTAAGGCGGGTAAGGTGACCTTACACGCTTTAACAAACTCCTCAGGTGCTAGAAGTTGCTCCAAAGCATCAAATGCGTCCTGTGCATCATTGATCTTTGCAGCCGGTGATCGGTATCTAAGATCGAAACCTGGAATATCATACCCCTCATCGGTAGCTAATTCTAGAGCCCTAGCATTCACGGCTGAAGTCCAGCGGTCGAGTACCATAGACACAACTTTCATCTGTCCGATGGTCGCAGGGTCGTCAATAAGTGCGGGATCCATCTTATCCAAAAGAGAAATCTCAAACTCATCAACTTTGTCGGCGTATTTCTTAGCGATTGGCAAGAGCTTATCAGATAGGGCAGGGCAGGTAATCCTTTCCCCACAAAATCTACAAGCCTCGGTGTCGGGATTTAACTCCTTCTTGTCAGACAAAGCTCTTTCGATAATAAGTCTAATCCGAGCAACCTTTTCCAAGATCTCTTCCCGAGTGAATGTGTGGGATAATACTTCGTTACGCCTTGGGCATACAAAATATATCTCCACAGTCTCCACCCACTCGTATCTTTGCAGAAGTCCGATTGCATAGGCCAATGACTGCGGGTTGATGTCCGCAGGCTCAATAGCCCCGTAGCCAAACTTATAGTCTACTAACTTAGCTAACTTAAGCGGCTTGAATAGAATTATCTCGTCCGCTGTCCCGAATATTGAACGCATTGCAAAAATTTAAGAAGTTAGCATCGCAGGTAAATTCAGCCAATTGGTATAAAACTCCGTCATCTCCTTTGACTTTGTAAATCCCGTCGTGCTGTTGAACATATTTCACAGGCACTTGTTTGCGCCTCATTGTGGTTGTAAGAGTATGGGTCATGTAATATCTATGGTTAGCTTGGTTTCTTTAATGACTTCGTCAGCCCCTTCCCTAAGCGGTCGCACCACATCCAAGACTTTATTAACAAGGGCTATCTGATCTTCTGTCAGACCCTCAAAGTTCTCAGTCTCGGTGGCGTGGTGAAGAAGTGTACCTTCCTCAGCCGCGGGATTAGTCTCCCCCGAATTCCTAAAGCCCGGACAAATCTCCAGATGCTTTAAAGTACTCGGACCGAATTTGTGGTGATCAATCGGACTTGCCATCCGATATTTCGGCTAATTTAGTCGATAATGCGGCTAAGTTAATTTTAAGGTAAGCCAACTCCATAACAAATGGGGTCAGTACCGCCGCTAAGTGGTCAATATCTTCACCCTTAGACTCCCATTCTTTAACAGCTCTGTCGGTGCCTTTTTGCAAAGACTGTGAAAGATGAGAAGCATTTACGCTTACTAATTCTTTCATATCATCGGGTAGGTCTTCTACATTCTTTAATGAAAGCAACAGATTCATCTCAGTGCCTTCAGGTTTTTCGGGACTTTCGTCGTCTAGTTTATATCTCATGATTTATGTGTTTTATTTGTTACTTAGAGCCGAGGTGGCTTGGTTAATTTCCCCTCTCGAGGCCAAGGTTCATCCACCTTCTGCTTGGAAAGTCTACCTTGCAGGTAGTTTTTTAGTTTGTCAAACAAAATATAAAAAAGTTTTACAATGTTATACAAATATAGGATTAAGGTCGTCATCATTTACTAGGTCTAGGTTATTAAGTTTCTTCTTGACGAGTGAGCATACTCTCATCTCTATTGACTCAGCCGCGAAGATTATTTTTTGAATGGCAGGACTCTTAGAGCCTGCACGGTGAATTCTACCCAAGGTCTGTCTAAGTTCAATCGCACTGAACCCTGGACTTATTAAAGATACTCTAGGATGGTTGCCATGAGTGTCATGTAAATTAATACCAACACCACCGGCTTGTATCATGCAAAGAATGATCCGTGTTTTATCTTTCTGAAATCTATCTATTTGAACCCCTCTTATCTCGTCACTCTGACCGCCTTCTACGATGGACAATGGACACAGGTCGCTGAGACGCTCCCCGATGGCATCAAGGGTATCTCTAAAATTAACAAAGATCGCTACACTGGAACCTTCTGCATAAGCATCCTTGGCAAGCTCTACAAAAGTAGGCACTTTCATCAACTCAATCTTTTGACGGGCTCGAAGCTGAATGATCAATGGGCTGTCTTCCGACTCACCATCAGCCACTCGTTGTTCAAGCTCCGACAGCTCGAAAGCCATACTATCATAAATCGAATCAATATTGTCATCCAATCGATACCCCTCGGGAATTATTAAATTCTCGGGAAAAGAACCCTTGGGCAGATCCGCTATTCTGATTCTAGAACCACGACCCTGCTCATAGATATGTTTATGAAATCTTTTTAGCACAGGCTTGGGGTTTTGGAACTCTAAGGAGAAGCGGCCTTTCTTACATCCGTTCTTTTGGCACCAATTCCACCAATCCTTCCCGGCATGCATATCGAGGGCGTAACCCATCGCGCGCATTTCTAAAGGATTAGAACAACTTGTGGCACCAAGCATCAAGATCTTAAACCCCAAAGCCTTTGCGCTAATAAGCATCTTAGAATTAAGACTCTTATGGCCTTTCATCCTATGATCCTCGTCAAAAATAAGTAAAGTGTTATCGGGATCTAATGTCTTCCAACGAAAGAAGCCTTTCTTAGGTATCCAACCCCAATCAGTCTTACCACCCCGTAGTTTCTCGTAGTTAACTACATGCTCGGGGTCTCTATTAAACTTTTCCATCCACTCTTTCCACGCGGGAATAACAGCTTTGGGGCAAACTACGAACGGAGTATACCCCGTACGCTTTGCAACTTCCATCGCAATAACAGTTTTACCCGTTCCGGTGTCACTGCCATCCTTGGCAAAGCCGTTCTTGGTGATACTCTCAGTAAGTTTATCACAATGATCCTCCTGCCAGTCGTACAAGATACTGTCCAACTTGTTTTCAGTGCTCTGCCTTATCATTCCTTCTATAGTGCTCAATGTTGAAACTCCTCTAAATCTATTTTGTCGTCTTTAGCTATCTTGTGCATCTTCCTCCTCAACTTCCGTATCGCCACCTCCTCGATCTGACGGATACGCTCACGGCTAACACCCACAAACTCTGCTATCTCCTGCAATGTGTGAGGATTTCCCGGCTCAGCCTCCATTACCATCTGCCTAAGTTTAAGATCAACTAATGTGAGCTTCTTGGCGGACTTCTGATTCGAGTGTATGTTGATCGATTCCGAGGGCTTTTTCGAAGACTTCGGTCTTTTTTCTAAGCGTTCGGTTTTCGATGATGAGATTGTGGATGAAGTCGCCCTCGATTTCGCGGGTCGTGAACCGATGGCCGCAAGTAGAACAGCTACGGCGTCTTCTCCAGCTATCCCCAGGTCCTTGACGAGAGTCTTTGACGGATGTTCTTTTTTCACACTTAGGACACTTCATTAGTTGAGTAAGCCATCTTCGACTTCTTTACACGCTCGGAAAAAGCTAAAGCCGCATTACGGGCAACAGCCTCACGCTCCTTTAATTTCTTCTCTATATTTGAGAGCCTCTCGACCAAACCGTCAACGGTGTGCTCAAGAATGTTAAGCTGGTTTTCAATCTTATTTAAATCTATATTTAATGTCATCGGTTTTCTCCTTTAATACAGCATTTATCCATGTAGCATGGGCCATGGCCTTCTTCGGGACAGCTGTGGTGTGTATGTTCGTGGCATAATAAATTCGAGCAACTAGGTGCTAAAATTATTAGGCCGGTAATGTAAGTTACTTTTAGTGCAAGCATCCCTACATCGTATGTGTTTGTTATACAATGTCAAATAAAATATAATAAAACAATACGATAAGGTCGAAAACCGGTGTTCAACAAAGGTTTAAAAAGTAAAAACCTGGTTCGGAGTTCTCCTCCGACTCCTAGTCCTAGTTTTCGACTGAAACTGTTTCCTCGAGCTTAGCCTCGTCAAAAGATTCTTTTAAGATATAAGCTACACCGATATCAAAGAAATCTTTTTCCGTGCTTATTTCCTTACCCAAGGCTGATACTTTAACAAAAAGATCATTAGGTATAGAACATTCTACTTCTACAACTACTTTCGAGTTTGAGTTCATTCGATAATAAATTCCTAGAAATACACGATATGTCAACTTTTTAATGCATAATCTAATACAAGCAACGCATCCGCGGTAGCATTTGTAATACCTTTTAATACGGGATACATACGAATTGCATTATCTTTTAAAATCCTTTTCCTCTGGGCATAACTTAATTTAGGACGAAGCCCTGGCAAACCCTTCTGCCATTTCTTGGGAGAGACTAACTCCACTGGAAATGCAAAAGCTCGGCAAGCCCCCATTATAAAGCCAAAGTTATAGCCCAACTTAAATGAGGAAGCATTACTAGTGGCCGCTGATACAAAGGCCGGGACATCCTCGACAAATATACGAGTCTTGCGGTCAAAATTTTCTATGATTTTCAGATAATCAGATTCTGTCTTGAAGCTGTGCAAAAAATATTCCTCACCATCAAAGTAAGCAACACCACCACCTTTGCCGGGATCAAATGCTGCAATCATTTACCTATGACCTCTAATTGAAGCTCAAGTTTTTTACTGCGCTCCCGTCGCTCCAACTCCTTGCGGATAGCCTCTCTAGCTATCTGAGAACGGGTTGTACCCGCTTCCTCCGCTTCTTTAGTAAGCTTTTCGTCGGTGTTGTCGTCCAACCGTATATTGAGTTGTGTTACCCATCTCATAAGAGCACAGTATCACTGGTCGTTGGTCGAAGGGCAAAGAAAAGTTTATGAAATACTATATTTTGTATATCAATTGTTGACAATTCGTATAAGAACGATTAGGGATGGATTACAAAACTCGTAAAAAGTACATAAAAACATGAAAAGAAAACAAAATAACGATCCTAATGCAGCTAAGGATATAACATGCGCAGTTAGGTTCAACAGTAGTATGTACACTAGTCTTAAGACGACGGCCGCTGATATGAACTTATCATTATCAGATGTAATCAGACAGGCGTTAGTAGACTACATGGAAAAACATAGCAAATCTGTATTAGAGAAAAAACTCGAGCAGATTGAATTAAGAAAAAAAGTAACAGCGGCAACGGCAAACGAAGACCAGAGCCTCAGGGACACACTCCTCGAGCTGTTAAATAAAGCAGGTTAGCAGTAGAATAAGTCAGAAAGGTGGCTTGGCGGCTTAACCGACAACCTGTCGGAGGCAATTTCTTTGTATTTTGCCAAAATATGGTTTAAAACAAGGGCTTTATGGTTTATTGCAATAAAAACCATATTTCATAAGTCGTTGATATTTCGATTATTTCTATTCCTTCTTATTGTTTTATTATTATTATATATATATAGTTAGTATAAGATAAGAAAGAAAGAAAAAGAAGGGAGGGTAGAAAGAAGATAAGAGAGATATAGAAGAGAGACTAAGAAAATAAAACCATAAAACCATATTTCAGTCTTAAGTCTTTAATTGACAACAGTTTAGTTTCTCTATGGTTCCTATGGTTTCAAATAAAACCATAAACCCGATGTGGTGCGCTGGAATTAACGCTTTTCCCGTTTAAAACTTATGTCCTTAAAAACTACTTTTATCGACATATACGAACTCACTTGTCGATAGCGTCGACACAAAGGGGTGTCGTGTTGGGGTTAACGCTTTTTCCGCTTAAAACTTCTGTTCTTAGATTTGCTAACTGCCCTTAAGTTCGATCTTCTATTATCAGCCGTATTCCGGTTTTTGTGATCGACATCCTTACCGTCGCCTTTCCGTACAGCACCTGCTTTTGTCATTTTGCGCCTAGCGGCGTTTCTTTGGGCCCTTCTCTTCTTTTGCTTAGGCTTCTTATGGTACTTATCGTACTCGCTCCTATAGTTCCTTTTGGCGGGCTTCCTGGGCTTCGGTGCTTTTTTTCTTACTGGCATAATCGTATTTTAGTTAAATAGGTACCGAAATTCTACCGTTTGCATTGGCTAGGGCTTATCATTTGGCTAGCTACTATCATTTAAAGCGGGTATGTCTTACATCCGTAATACAAAGTGTAGCACATCCGTAACACAAATCAAAAAGAAATTATAATGTATAACATAATAATACTTTACAAGTACGAGTAAGCGCGCAATACCTATTTGTATAACTTGTGGAAACGCCCTCAAGTTCCGTTAATGGATCGTTTGTGGCGGTAGGTGGTGGTTCTCCTTCCCCGTTTTAACTATTAACAAATTCAAAAATGCTAGACTACTTAATCTTCCTTCCTTGGCTAATCCTCTTCATCGCCATGACGATTAGCTTCTTCAAAACACCCAACACTAATGCGCACTACTCAACAAAATATCCAACAGGTAAATCTAAACATAACCGATCTACAAGCACAGGTATTAATAGCTCAATCACGACCCGTGAACTTAGACCATATTAAATATCTAAAAAATAAACTCTTAGTGCTCTACGAAATTATAAACAACATAGAACAAAAACATCACTACGAAAGGAACTAATGCAGATCGATTATAATAATATAACTAATTATCAACGCAGTGTCACCGAACTAACAGGATTTCTCCTATGGTGTACAGTAACACCAGGGAAAAGATCAGATGTTATTACTCCTAAATTTAACAACATCCTAGATCAACACGACCCAACCAAACTAGTTAAAGCTCACGGTAAAACAGTACGCACAGCTTTAGAAAAACAAGGTATTGGTCAATACGATCGAATCATGAAATGTTGGAAACAAATTGGTCAAAACATTAAACCACTTGGTAAACTAAAAAGTATTACACGAGAAGAATTACTAGCAATAGATGGCATAGGCCCAAAAACAGCATCCTTCTTCATCGTACATTCTAGACCGTGGAGTGAATTAGCTGTCCTCGATGTTCATATATTACACTACTTACAAGAACAGTATCCTAAATACCCCGTATCCCGTGGCACACCTCAAGAACTAGACGAGTATAAAAGACTCGAACAAATGTTCTTAGGTATAGCTGCATCTCAAAACAAAACACCTGCTGATCTCGATCTAGAGATATGGCGTCAACGCTCACTATCATCATGAAAATCAAAAGAAAACCTCAGCGTAGAGATTCATCAAACAACTTAATTGATGAACCTGAAACTAATAACCCATTAACGCGATTCTACAGACCTAAACAAACATGGTCAGGTGGATCAATTAAAAACGGAGGCCATTGGCTTAAAGACGGCAAACCAACAAAATAAACCATAACAAATACGCATTCAAGTAAACATTCTAAAGGTAGTAAAGGAAAAAAAAATGACATTAACAATAAGTAGAACAAAATTAGAAAATCTAATCAAAAATCTAGGCGGGAAGATCTTCAATGTCTGTTGGGTAAAAAAAACAGGCGAAGTTAGATGTGCTAATGTGCGACAAGCAGTAAAAAGTAAAAGAAAAGGTACAGGCAAAGGCATCGCAAATGCATCTAATTCTTATCTAACCGTCTACTTAATGTGGAATATGAAAGGTAACACTTTCATTGGAGAAAAAGGTTACCGAGTAATAAACCTAGACACTATCAAATACATAAGTGTACACGGACACCATTGTAAAATTACACCAGAACCAATTGTTGAATTCCATGACACAACAGCAACAGCTGCCTAAACCAAAAGGCTCTAAACGATTCTTTTACCACTATAACAAAATTAAAAAATGTTTAACAATACACTTCAACGATGCATGTTATTATACCCAAGACATTCTTTGTTTAGTGCCAACAGAATCTCATTCACAAAAACAACAACCACGCAAAATTGTGCGAGGTTGGTATAACAAAATAGAACATTCAAATACATTAACAAAAATATTATGAACGGATTATACTTACACTGCGGATCATCTCCCGTCGACTACAACGCTATTCAAAACTCAAGAACGCCTGCTCCAACAAGTACTCACCAACCTATTGATCACGATTACTTCATCAATCAAGTAAGTACTTCATTAACTGCACATGGTTTAACCATCGATGATCAAAATTATGGGTTATCACACGATGACAATCGAATGTTTAGTTTAATGAGTATCTCAAAAGAAGGCGAACAACCAAACGGCACATTCAAAAATGTTCTAGGTATTCGTAATGCTCATGACAAAGCCTTCAGTGCCGGACTCGTATGCGGATCTAGCGTATTCGTATGTGACAACCTAGCATTCAGCGGAGAAATTACAATGAGCCGTAAACATACTGCTCACATCCTGCGTGATCTACCCGACCTTGTCTACGATATGGTAAGTAGAGTTATCGAAGGATGGACAAGACAAGAAGAAAGATATGACGGCTACAGCAATACATCTCTAAACCAATCAAGAGTAGATGAGATATTCGGCTCAGCTCTACGCAACAAAGCAATACCCGCAAGCAAACACGATCGAGTGCGTCAAGAATGGGATGAACCCAAACATGACGAATTCAAACCTCGTAATGCATGGTCACTATTCAACTCCTTCACCGAAGTAATGAAAAGCTCACCTAACCAACTACCCAAGCGTAGTATAACACTTCACCGTGTATTCGATGAGTTCTGCGATGTTAAAATGACACTACCTAACAACTTAAATCTAGACTACGATGGTGACACCTTAGACGAAAATTTAACAGCAGAAGATGTGCTTCAAGCTCAACAACAAAACACAGGTTTCTACTTAACCTAAGTGGTTAGTACCTATTGTAAAAAATGCAAAAAGAGAAAGCAATCACCAGTATGTTCACACTGTGCGTGGTACGAATACTACGACTCAGTAAACCTACAGTATTATCTCAAATTACCATCAACAAAAACCCAACTCAATCAATTAGCTAATGCAAAAAACCATAACATGGTCACAAGGAAACATAAAGCTACCTGATCGTGTAATCCACATGAGCCTGCCGTCAGGGTATACATGCCCTACGGCGCTCAAGTGTCTAGCCAAAGCAAATAAAAATACAGGTAAAATAACTGACGGTGTCAGCCAAGAATACCGATGCTATTCAGCAATGCAAGAAGCTAGGCATAAAGGATTACGCAATCAAAGGTGGAATAACCTCATCGCTCTAAAAAAACTAGATCGACACGGTATGTTTCTACTACTCAAGCGTACGCTTAAAAATATCCACGATAACTATATAATCAATCACGATCAACGTCCTATTGTTAGAGCTCATGTAGGTGGTGACTTCTTCAATGAAGATTACTTCCGAGCATGGTTAAAACTAGCAACAGAATTCGAACCAACACAGTTCTATTCATACACAAAACGAACAGACTTATGGGTAGAAAATCTGCATAGAATACCAAACAACTTCGAGTTAAATGCTAGCAGAGGTGGTAAGCGTGACGACTTAATAGATAAGTTCAAACTAAAATGTGCAGAAGTAGTACTAAGCTACGAAGAAGCAAAAAACAAAAACCTTAAACTAGATAAAGATGACTCACTCGCATACACACCAGGACCAAACTTCGCTCAACTTATCCATGGATGCCAAAAAGCAGGATCCAAAGCAAGTAAAGCCCTCTCAAACCTCAAAAAAACACACAATTGGACGGGGTATAATTCAGGTACCAAGGCATTGCAAAAAGCGTATTGAAAAGTTCTTTCACTCGCTAAGCGACGACCCCGACAAACTATTAGATTACTACAACGATTGGAATAACAAAATCAAACCTCAATCAGAACAAGGTAGGCTAAATAGATGGCGATTCGCATTCTGCACAGTGCACACACCTTGGTTGTATAGCTGCTTACAATATCAAGACATTGAAAACATGCACGAGTGGACTGATTACGACTCACTCGAAACAAACCTATCAAAGTCATCAGGCGGTATGTATAAAATCAAAGCCGAAGGTATAGACAACCTTCACAAACTTTGGTCACAATCCGAACTGTTCGATCTGCAAGCACTATCATCTAGATCCGATTGGCGTAAACAACGAAACAAACTAACTAAAAAACTAAATAAACTTGGCCTAGCAAAAACTAGCTTCGCAATAGAAATGCTCGAGCCAATTAACTGTCAAGTCATCTGTATAGATCGCCACATGTTCAAAGCATTTGGATGGGAAAATGTAGACGACTCATCAACACACAAACAATACGAGTATTTTGAAGACTATTGGTTAGACCTATCCGAAGAATACAAAGTACCACCCGCTATCTCAAGAAATCTATTTTGGGATATCATTCAAGAAAAACCAAACTCCATGTATTGGGGCAAATACCTAAAAGAATATGTATATACCACACGCAATTGACGAACATAATATAACCGTAGTTGTCGACAATGAAACTCACATCATTCCTCGATCAGCTCTTAACTATAACGCCATCAAAGATGCTTTAAACTCAGGTGATCACTCATCTATTTCTAGCTTACTTGATACAAAAGCAGCACTCGAAACACAAACCGAAGGTAAAGTATCATGCAACGGTGACTCAGTAACTTACAATGGTCAAGTCATTGAAAACTCAGCAACTCAAAAACTACTTAACTTAGTAGCAGACGGTTACTCAGATATGACACCATGGCTTAAGTTCATTGATAAACTTATGCGCAACCCATCATTCTCCAGTAGAGAACAAGCGTATAAATTCCTTGAACACAAAGGTATGCCATTAACAGCAGATGGTAATGTACTAGGTTACAAAGGTGTACGCGAAGACTACAAAGATAAATGGTCAGGTAAATTCAGTAACCATGTTGGTGCAGAACTATCAATGGAAAGAACTCAAGTTGATGACAACATCAACCACGGTTGTTCAGCAGGATTTCATGTAGGCTCACATGAATATGCAGACAGTTGGGCATCATCAAATGGTAAGCTCATGCTTGTCGAGTTCTCACCTGAAGACATCGTAAGTGTACCACATGACTGTCAATACGCTAAACTTCGTGTATGCAGATACCGTGTAGTATCCGAATGTTTTGACCGTAAAATTCTTGATGACTCAGGCGTATACGGAAATCAAACAAATGAAAACACAGCAGAGATTGTGCGTGAAGTAATAAGCACATGTAATCTAGGCGGTTCATTCAAAGATCTCCAACGCAAATACCCAAGCAAAACCGTCAATCAATTCATTGATGCTTTCGAAGCTGAAAATATGAATGCACCAAAATTCATATACGACAGCGATCTCAATGACCTAAGAATATTCTTAGATGAAGGAGAACCCTTAGAAGAAGAGTACGAATACCTCTACAACTAACAACAACAAGACCCGAGCATGTCTATAAACTGCTCACCCACCCATATACATTAATTAAATTATGAAACTTGATACAGTAAATATAAACACCACTTCAACAATACCAGCAGAAGCAGACTTTGGCATGAACAAAGAAGACATGCCTCACATAACTAATCTTCTGCGTAAACAAATCTATTCAGATAAACTTCTAGCAATACTTCGTGAGTATTCAACTAATGCTTATGATGCACATGCAGACAAAGGTATCACACAAGTACCGATCGAAATCACACTACCAACTCTAACCGATCAAAACTTAAAAATCAGAGACTTCGGTGACGGCTTAACCGAAGAAGAGATCATGAGTATCTACATCAAATACGGTGCATCTACAAAGCGTAACTCAAACGCAGTAACAGGTTGTTTAGGTATTGGTTGTAAATCTGCATTCGCATACTCAACTCAATTCAAAATAACATCATACAAAGACCATCAATGTAATACATTCTTAGCACGCATTGATGAAAATAATATCGGTACTATATCCAAAGTCTCCAATAAAACCTCAGACCAATCAAACGGTGTAGAAGTATCAATACCAATCAATGCTAGCGACCATACAGAACTAACTAACAAAGCAAAAAAGTTATTCTTACTATGGAAAGTTAAACCTAAAATTAACACACATATAGAAAAAGTAACTTACCACAAACAAACAGACGATTGGGGTATTGTAGATACAAATAAAACAGTAACCGAATTATTCAACTATTCAGCAACCGTATTCATGGGTAATATTCCTTATCCCGTTAATCTCTCAACGCTTGCTATAAATGATGACTCAATTAAATCCGTACTATCATGCAAATCACTAGTTATCTTTGCACCACTAGGTTCATTAGATATATCAGCATCTCGTGAAGCATTAGAATATACAAACAAAACTAAGAACGCACTCACTGCTATTGCTAAAAATTGTCTATCCGACCTATGTTTAAATATTAATAAAGCAGTCAATGCAGAAACAACAGCAATCAAAGCAGCACATGTAGCACAAAAATTAAAAAGCGAACTTAGTTATGAAATAAGTAGAATCGTATCACATGGATTAACTTGGAAAGGAAACAAACTCCTATACCAAATACAATTCCCAACAGATATACCGTTCCACTTCAGAAAACACAGATGGAGAGCAGATGATCATGTCAACAGTAAAGAAGATTCAAAATACGCAGCCATAACAGAAAACTCTTACTTCTGTGTGTACAGTGATGACTTAAGTCAAGTAACAAGAAGAATCAGATCCGTGCAAGCTAAAAACGGTTGGAATAACGGACATAAGTACTATGCAATACCAACGCATCTAATGTCATCATGCTCACCTCCATTAATGAGTAATGATGTAATCGATCTTGATGAAATAGAACCAATGAAAGCAAACCGATCAACAGTAAGTGCAGACGGTAGTTCTAAAAAAACAGTTAAGATCTCAGTATGTGAAATTAAACATAACACAATGAAATCAGGTAGAGTATCAGATAATGTAGAACCATTAGCTGATGAAAATGGTAACTTCATATATGTACCATTAGACAGATACGATTGGATTGGAGGAGGCACTAATGTCGAAGATCCGTTAGCAAGAATAGGTTCAATTAAAAAAGCTATTCAAATACTAAATAAGATAATAAAAAATCAAATGTCATGCCCAATCATACATGGTGTAAAAAAACATTATCTTAATAAAATAAAAGATAACACAAATTGGGTTACTTTAGATGTGTATCTCAAAGCCTTGTTCAAACAAGCAGAGAAAAAAACACCTAAACTATTCAAAGCATCAGACTTATGTATGTCAGATTCTAGTTATCTATTACCAGAGTCCAGGTCACTAATGAGTGCATATGAAAACTCTAATTCTAAAGTGTTAAGACAAATAGCATACGCTCACAATCACGACAGCGGTAGCTTCCAAGAAGAACAAAATACAATCGTCGATATAGATTGGACTGAAAGCATGTTAAAAAATGTAAACTATGTAACAGAAATATTCACATGGTTAGGCTATAAAAAAGAGTCAAAAGCTCTTGCAATTATAGAAGAAAAACTAATCAAAAAATATCCACTATTACGATTCCTATCTAGCTCATACCACAACACTGCCGACCTAACTCAAGCGTTAAACAAATACATCAAATCCTAATATGATTCCTGCAAAGCAACTACCACTACCTGTAGTATTCCTAAACAACAAAACATTGAATAAACACATTGTTGAAGGTAACGGATACGAAGTAATACCAGCATCAACGCAAAAAGGTAAACTACCTGAAAATACCATAGCAGTATGGAAAGATTCCTATAATACAACCACTAGATTCGTACAAGATCGCTACAGATATGTAGAGTTTCAAAAACCTAGCGGATACGACCAAATCTATATATCCGGAACAATAGCAGATATAGACAATATGAATGCGTTCATGGATACATACAACCAACTGCATCGATACATAAATAACATATACATTAAGTAACAGGGTAGAGCCTGAGCACGCTCTTTAAAAACTGCTCACCCCTTTGGCTAGCAACTATCATCATGTCACGAGTTCTCGTGGCGTAACCACTCGCACTCTCAATTATGAATAAATCCACACTCAAAATCACATTACCACAATCAATAACTGACGACTTCCGTAAACTCTATGTAAAACCTAGCACCAAACACGGTTATAACTTCACCGAAATAGGTATAGACACATCAGATATCACATGGGCCTCAGACAGAATATACATAATACAAGATTTACTAACTCAATTGCTCAGTATTTCAAAAGATAAAAAAACAGTTGAAGCACAACTAACAGCAATCAACACAATATTACAATCCATGCTCAGTAATATGGAATCACACGATAATTACAAAACGCTTCATGAAACAGAATTTACAGCAACACCTCAGCCATAAAGTTCCGTTAATGGATCGGTTGTGAGGGGGGAGAGGAATTTTCTTTTTCCTTCGCTCCCTCGTTTCAATTTTATGCCGACTGATCATTGGCATAAGGGGAAGCATGTAGCTTAGCCGTACAGAGGGCTAACATGCACAAATTGTTCTAACTCTTAGCAGAGTATCTCGAGTTCAAATGAACAGGAAAGATTTCAGACATGAATAGAATAGGTTTCGAATGATCAAGAGAAATTGCAGAGAGTATGCCTGTCCAATAACTGATGAGTTGGATGATGATGCAAAGTAGACAACCTAGTGGAAGAAGCTTTGTAAATCGTATCGTAGCTGATACCTCTCGTACTTCAGTATGGCAAAAACCATAATTGAACTTATTAAGTTCTGTCTGAAGTTAGAAGTAAAGCGTGAAAGCGTTTATCTTCTCACTCGCAAGAGTGTCGCATAGAATATCTTGAACATATCGGATGCAGGTATCCAATCCTGTCCCCATCAATTTCTTCACTCATAATAGTGATCCCGTCATCATCTTAACAGGTGGTGGCGGGATTTCTCTATGGCATGGCTAGCTACTATCATTATGTCACTAGCGTTTAATAGCAGGGTGATGTCCTAACCAGACTACATCCTTAAATCTCTACATCACTATTAAAGTGTCCCCTTCGGGAGGTTTTAAATTGTTACTCAGGTGACCACCTGTCGGTGGTGTTCCGAGCATGGATCGATTGTGAGGAGGGAGGGGAATTCTTCTTCTCCACTCATTTATTAATCCCGTATCAGGAGACAAATACCATGCCATTACCAACACTACAACAAAACCTTCCCGAAGGAAACCATACCCTTACCTTAAAGAATAGCTCATTAGAGCAAAGTGGAAGAGGAGAACGATTAGTGCTCTATTGGGAGAAAGCAGGAGCCAAGACTGTTACTCAGTCATGGATACCTACCGATAATATGAAAAGGCTTATGGAGGAATCCATAGTGAAGCTCGATCTAGGAGAGCTTTATCCTGCCAAGCCTGCCAAGTCCATAGAAGGCTTATTCGGTCAAGTCCATAACCTTGTCCAAGCATACCGTGAAAAGGGTGCTGATGACATAAAGCGTAAAGTGAAAATCATCACGAACTCGAGAGGCTATCCCGAGTTCAAAATCTAATCATACGAACATAAACCTTAAGCACCTGAGTATGTGCGATAACAACTGCTCACCTACTATCATGAGTAAAATCTTAAATTCCGTAGGCATACAAGATGCCGAACAAGTAAAAAGAATAATCAAAAGAGAAAGTCAGCCAAAAGTAGATTTCTCTAGGTTGCCAAGCAGTTTGGAAAAATGCCTTGCCGAACCCGATAAGCGTCCAAATACTTATCGTCTCTGCAAATCATTAGTGGCAAAGAAAGGTGCATCTGCAAATGATGTGCTAGGCAGAAAGCCTCACGCTGACATCAGTAGTGTCAGTGCAAGGTGTTATCGATCTCTTCAGCAAGATATGCTAGGAGCACGCCTGCCTGCCGTAAATATCGAAGCCAAAGTGCATGA
>Ga0055584_100000648_pt1 | contig 32991 bp, 35 predicted proteins | sample OSDHelmetaG_FD_58716 | JGI IMG/M metagenome (GOLD analysis project Ga0055584, IMG submission 58716) | Pelagic marine sediment microbial communities from the LTER site Helgoland, North Sea, for post-phytoplankton bloom and carbon turnover... | ecosystem: Environmental > Aquatic > Marine >... | reverse complement strand
CTCGGCGAACCTCTAATCGGTGAGTCCACAGTGACGGGTCAAGGTAAGCGACAGGCCTTTGCAGAAGCAACGCTGTCCAGAGAGTCCGATGGGCGCATCATTGCCAAAGCAACTCTTGTGCAAACATTTTTAGACTGAGTTTTTAATCGACAGTGAGGAGACCCCCTATGCGATTGATCTTCCGATCTTTGATGACGTCCGCATTCATTGCCGTACTCTCCTTGAATCCACTCCACGCTGAGACCATCGCTGTCATCGGGACAGGTATGATGGGGAGCTCGTTGGGCACGAGATTGGCCGAACAAGGGCACACCATCATCTACGGTACACGCGCTCCCGAGAGCGAGAAGGCAAAGGTGCTCGTAGGACGAACACAAGGCAACGCCGTTGCCCTGTCACAGTTCGAAGCAGCTGCGGCGGGAAACATTGTCATCATCGCCGTACCCCGTTCGGTCGCAGAGACGGTGGTCACAGATTTAAAACCGAACCTGACCGGGAAACTCATTTTAGATATTGGAAATTCTGTCGAAGGAGCAGTCGACGGACTGCCGCAATACATTGACGGTCCGTCACTCGGAGAAACCGTTCAAGCGATAGTGCCCAACGCCCGCGTCGTGAAGGCCTTCAACACCGTTGGCTTTCATATTGTAGCAAACCCCGCGCGTGCCGGCGGCCGCGTTACGGTGCCAGTAGCAGGAAACGATGATGCCGCAAAGGCTTGGGTCATGGAGCAAGCGAAAGCACTCGGGTTTGACACAATAGATGTGGGGCCAATCCGCGTATCCCGTATTTTGGAGGGCATGGCAGCGCTCTATCGTGTCCCGCATTTCGCTGGACGAAAACAAGATACGTTCGAATACTATTTGAGACGCGCGTCAGAACCCGAGCTAAAAGAAACTAAAGCTATCCGCGGAGAATGATCTCCTTCGCTTACCCCGGCACATCGAAGCCAGCGTCACGAATGGCTTCTTCGATCTGACCTTGAATAATAACCGCAGAATCAAATTCCACTTCCACGTTAGCGGCTTCTAGAGACGCCGTGGCAATCGTGATGCCGTCACGTGCGCCTAACGCTTTTTCAACGCTCGACGTACATCCACCACAGGTCATGCCTTCAACGGGAATAAGAACTTTTTCCATGATCGTAACTCCTAAAAATCAAACGTGTGTTTTAGTCTAGAACCGGACGCCAACGACGCAACAACAAAGCGTTGGTCACAACGCTTACGCTAGACGCAGCCATCGCTGCGCCGGCAACCGCAGGGCTGAGATAACCAAACGCAGCAAGCGGAATGCCGACCACGTTATAGATAAAGGCCCAAAATAAATTCTGCTGAATTTTTCGCCATGTCGCTCGACTGATGCCAAACGCAGCCGCGACGAGACGGGGGTCTGATCGCATCAGTGTAATAGCAGCCGTTTCCATAGCCACATCTGTTCCGGTTCCCATAGCAACACCCACATCAGCGGCGGCTAAAGCGGGCGCGTCATTTATACCATCCCCGACCATAGCAACGACGTGATGATCGGCATGAAGGTCGTTCACTGCGGAGGCTTTGTCTTGGGGACGGACGCCTCCGCGAGCGTGTTCGATACCGACCGTTTTTGCGACGGCTTCTGCAACGACCGGTGCGTCACCGGACAGGAGATGAGACTGAATGCCGAGGCGCTTTAAAACACTAACGGCTGTTTTGGCTTCTTCACGCACAGGATCCGCCAATGCGAACACCGCCGAAAGCGCGCCATCAATAGACATCCAAATAACCGTGTGGGCATTTTGTTCCCACTCCTTCGCCCGCACCAAACCAGACTCTGTATTAATACCTGAGTCGTCTAGAAACGCGCGGTTTCCAAACAGGATAGCCTGGTCATTCACACGGCCAGAAACGCCGCGACCTGTGACACTTTGAAAATCTGAGACAGGCGAGTGTGAAATATCTTTTTGGTCCGCGAGCGAAAGGATTGCCTTTGCGAGTGGGTGTTCGCTTCCTGCTTGCACAGAAGATGCTAGAGCAATCACCTCATTTTCATCGCCGCTCACGGTAAAAAAATCAACGACGGCCGGATGACCCATCGTCAAAGTACCCGTCTTGTCAAAGATCACCGTGTCGACACGATGAGCGCGCTCTAACGCTTCAACATCTTTAATAAGTATACCAGCGCGCGCTGCAGCTCCCGTGCCCGTAACAATCGCCGTTGGTGTTGCTAGACCTAGCGCACAAGGGCAGGCAATAACGAGAACTGAAACAGCTGCGACCAACGCTTGTTCAAACGTTCCACCGGAAAACAACCATCCTGCAAAAGTGATCGTTGCTATGGCGATGACAATGGGCACAAACACTGCAGCTACTTTATCGACCAAGCGTTGCACGGGCGCTTTGCCACTTTGGGCGTTCTCAACCAACTTAATAATACGGGCGAGTGTTGAGTCTTCGCCCACGCGCGTCGCACGAATGGTGAGGAGCCCGGTACCGTTGATCGCGCCGCCGGTCACGGAGTCACCTGACAGTTTCTCAACTGGCAAACTTTCACCGGTCAAAAGCGATTCATCGACCGCTGAAGCGCCGTCTTCAATTTCACCGTCGACTGGAATTTTTTCACCAGGACGCACCAGGACGATGTCACCTGCGCAAACCTGATCAACGGGCACCTCAATAACCTCGCCATCGCGCTTCACTCGCGCGACGTTAGGACGCAGAGTCATGAGTGATCGGATGGCAGCAGTGGTTCCGCGCTTCGCCCGCGATTCTAAAACCTTACCGAACAAGACAAGAGTAATAATAACGGCTGATGCTTCAAAGTAGAGCTGACCGGTTGCAGCCTTGCCGAGCGTGGCCAAGAGATAAAGGCTATACCCAAACGCGGCTGTCGTGCCCATCACAACAAGCACATCCATGTTGCCTGAGCCCGCGCGCAAAACATTCCAAGCCCCGCGATAGAATCGCGCACCGGCAAACACTTGCACCGGTAGGGCAAGAGCAAGTTCCGTCCAAGGTGAAAGGTGAAAACCAGCACCCGTAAAGTGAGCGCCCATTTGTGCAACAAGGGGCATGGTCAATACGGCGGCAAAGGCGAGCGTCAAATAATCTCTTAAGAGCGCTTTCCGTTTTTTATCTTCAACGTCGGCACTCGTGTCGTTAGAAATTTTACGCGCAGTAAAACCAGCTTTAGAAATTGCACCGGCCAATGTATCAAACGTTACCACCCCTTGCGGCGCGAAGACCGTTGCTCGCTCGATGGCGAAATTCACGGCCGCCGACGACACGCCAGGAACACGCGATAGAACTTTTTCAGATCGCGTCGCACAGGCTGCACAGGTCATACCATCCAGTGCAAAAATGAATTCATCATCGGGAACGGTGAACCCGGTTTTCCCAACAGCGGTGACGACATCTGTTGGAGAAACCTGATCCGAATCGAAGTCGACACTTGCCTGTTCCAGAGCAAAATTGACGGAAGCGGATTCGATACCGGGAACCCGCAACAACGCCTTTTCTAAACGCGTCGCACAGGCCGCGCATGTCATCCCTTCAATTGGGAGGCGGACAGACTGCGTTTTCAAAATGGGGTGGGCGGTGTCTGGCATGCCGCCTATATGGGGGTTCCAGAAGCTGGAAGGTCAAGAGAATGCGCCAAGGGGACTAGATCCGCACAGGATCAACCGGGGTAATTCGCCATCGACTACTCTGGACTCCGGGCGGATCGAATCGAAAGGGCACGGAATTTGGCGCACGCGCCCCTGAGAGTCCGCCAAGAATTTCTGCATACGCACCATAAACGCCGCCGTGGCTGACGATTAGGAGGGGTCCGGGGTAGCGCGTAAGCATTTCAGACAACGCCAGGATAATACGATTACGGAATTCAGATACGTTTTCGGATCCTTCGCCCAAGTCACTCTCGACAAAGCCAGACGTCCAGGGCTGGCCCTCGGCACGCCCAAACCCTCGCTCCATCAGGCCAGAATGGCGCTCGATCGGTAAACTAAGCGCTCGGTTAACAATTTCTGCTGTCTCATAGGCTCGGCTTAGAGGACTCGAGACCAGTTTGGTGATGCTATGGCCGACGAGCAGAGGTGTCGCCAGAGAGGCCTGATCTCGGCCAACTTCATTGAGGGGAATATCTGTCTGGCCTTGGGCAAGACGGTTCTTATTCCAGTCTGTTTCACCATGGCGCAGAAAGAAAAAGGGTGTCGCCGGCAGCGCCGAAACAACCTCTTGAAGATCCCTCGGATCAGCCATTTAAGTGTATATCAATGTATATTTGTAATTAAGAACAAATGGTTATGAAAAATATTATTCCTGTTCTGTCGACCCGTCGCTACCAATATCGCTGAGGCGGGGGTCAAGCTGAGGCTCCGAGGCGGGAGCATCTTCGCTGTGATCCGGCTTGAAAGTACCTCCGCGTTTAGCGAGCACTTCTTCGATATCGAGCACATTAGGATCACGATCTGCGACGAGTGGACGGATTGCTTTGGCGCGAGTCAGGCGGCTGACCAAGTCGTCAAGCTGCTCCAAATCTGAATAGGACAAAGACAGGACGCCGCCCTTGCCGTCAAAGCTGATATCAACCTTAAGGCCGAGAACTTCTTCAAGCCTGTTTTCCAGATCACGGGTATCCGTATCCTTCTCCGCTGACCTCTGTGTAGCCTTAGCAGAACGCGGACGACTTGCTTTTCCGTGCTTTTTGACCAGCTTCTCAACCTGACGGACCGATAAACCCTTGGTCACGATCTGTTTGGCAAGAGCGCCGGCATCAGCCACGCCGATCAAGGCCCGAGCATGGCCCATGGACAGGGACCCTTGATCGAGCAGGTGCTTAACGCTCTCAGGCAGGGCCAGAAGACGGATCATATTCGCAACGTGGCCACGACTTTTGCCTAGCACTTCCGCCAAGGCTTCTTGCGTATGGCCAAATTCATCTGACAGCCGCTGATAACCCTCGGCTTCCTCAAGTGGGGTGAGGTCGGCCCGCTGAAGGTTCTCAACCAAGGCCACTTCGAGAACCTCAGTATCAGTAAATTCTTTAATGATTACAGGTACTTGGTGGATTTTGGCCCGTTGTGCGGCGCGCCAACGGCGCTCACCTGCAATGATCTCATAGGTGCCATCGGGGGCCGCCCGCACCAGGAGGGGCTGAAGCACACCCTTGTCACGAACAGAGGCGGCAAGCTCATCGATTTGCGCTTCGTTAAACACGCGGCGAGGCTGAAAGCGCGACGGCGCCATGTGCTCGACTGGAAGCTCTGTAAGGCCCCTTGTCAGAGCCACACTTGGCTGCGGCTTAGGTGCAGGATTGGGTTGATCAGAAGGCGCGACAGTTACGGGCGCTTCTTCAGCAGTTTCACCAAAGAGGGCGTCGAGCCCTCGACCGAGGCTCTGGCGTGGCTTATTGGCGCTCATGCTGCGACAGCCTGTTCGCGCTTCAGCACTTCTCCGGCCAGATTTAGATAGGCCTGCGCACCCTTAGACTTGAAATCATAAAGAAGCACAGGTTTGCCATGGGATGGGGCCTCTGAAACCCTCACATTCCTGGGAATTACAGTGGTGTAGACCTTATCGCCAAAGAAACTGCGAACGTCTGATTCGACCATCTCCGACAGGCTGTTCCGCTTATCGACCATGGTGAGCACAATGCCTTGGATTTCGAGACCTGGGTTGAGGGACTGGCGGATGCGTTCGATGGTGCGAACCAGTTGGCTGATCCCCTCAAGGGCCAAGAACTCGACCTGGAGAGGCACAAGCACTGCATGGGCAGCAACCCAGGCATTTAGGGTCAGAAGGCCTAGAGAGGGTGGGCAGTCGATCAAAACGTAGTCGTAGTTGGCTGCAGCGTCCCTGACGGCTGCTTTTAAGCGGCCCTCACGGTTATCGACATCGACCAATTCTAACTCCGCACCGGCCAGATCAGCGCCGGACGGCACAACACTGAGGTTGGGAACAGACGTGGCAACACAGGCCTGGTCCAGGTCAGCGTCGCCCATCAAAACATGATACGTGTTGGTTTCCCGCATATTGGCAGGGATACCGAGACTGGTAGAGGCGTTGCCCTGGGGGTCAAGATCGATAATCAGAACCCGCTTATCAACGGCCGCAAGAGCGGTGGCCAGGTTTACGGCTGTGGTGGTTTTACCAACGCCGCCTTTCTGATTAGAGATCGCAAGGACGCGCGGCGAAGCACCCTCATCAGATCGATGGGCTTGAGGGGGATTAGGCTCGACCTGACTTGACATGGGATACCTCACACACGCTCAACACACTACCTTGCGGATCAGTACTGCTGGGTACCTGATCCACCTTCATATTCCACATTTTGTGTGCTTTGGTCAATTCATCCCCTACATGTTGTCCTTTTAAGTAGAGGTGCCGCGTGTTGGGTCCAGAAAACCGAGCGGCATAACTGAGCAATTTATCAAGTGGCGCCAAGGCTCTGGCGGTTATGACATCAGCCGTAAACGGTTTTAGAGCTTCGATGCGATCGTTATGAATTTTTGCTGAAATTCCGGTTTCATTTACGACCGTTTGCAAAAACGCCGCTTTTTTTCCGGTCGATTCGACAAGATGGACCTCTGGGACGCCCATAATGGACATCACCACGCCAGGAAAACCTGCGCCAGCACCCAGATCAATCAGCGTTTTAGCGCCCTCTGGGATGAGCGGGAACAACTGGGCAGAATCCAGCATGTGTCGGTGCCACACATCGTCCAAGGTGGAGCGGGCGACCAAGTTCATACGTCCACTCCAATCCTGGAGCAGATCCACATAGATTTTACAGCGGTCCAATGTTTCACGTGAAACATTGGTAGCAGTTTGAAATTCGTTTGCAGCAAAGGGTGTCTGTTTCACGTGAAACAATCCTGTTCGATAAAGTGTGGACTAGGGCGTGGCCTGGATCAGGATAGCGCCCACGCCGGCAAATGCTATTCCTAAGGCAAGGTCTATAAGGCGTTGTCGCTTCAGGAGATAGATGCGAACGCCAGCTCGAGACAGTAGGGTCGAGATCGCCACGAACCAGGCAATGGCCAGCACCGGCATCCCTAATACGACCGCCATGAGCGTGTATTGATCAGGGACCGCATCGTTAAGGACGGCTGTTAAGCCCACCAGAACCACAGCCGCCTTTGGATTTGCCAAATTGGTGGTGAGACCAATCCAAAGAGGCGAACCCCCAAGTCTCTCCGTTTCCTTTGGCGGACCGCTCTGCCCGCGTATCGCAGCGGAGAGGGATCGCGCGCCCACATAGATAAGGACACCCCCAGCTAGGAGGCGGGCTCCTTCCCACACCTCAGGGGCGGAGTTGGCCAAACCACTAAGGCCAGCCGCAGCGGCTTCGACCCATAAGCCAACACCGATCCCAATGCCGAGAGAGGCCAGAACTGCGGCGCGCTTCCCATGCTTCATGGCCATGGCCGATACCAAAACCAGGTCCGGCCCAGGACTAATGAGGCCAAAAACAAAGGCTCCATACACAGCAAATAGGATTGAGAAATCCATCCGGGTTATTGTTTCACGTGAAACATCAGGGTGGAGGTCAGCCTGCCTGAGCAAGCGATCCGGATGTGGGTGGTTTGCGGACGTGGCGCAGAAGGGCGGTTAGTCCAGCTGGCGTAATCCCAGGAAGCCGGGCTGCCGCACCCAGCGTAGCCGGCCTTGCATCTGTGAGCTTTTGCCGGACTTCGTTCGAGAGGCCCCCGACCTTTGCATAGTCCAGATTCTCGGGGAGAGCCAACGCTTCGTCTTTCCGAAAGGCCCGAATATCCGCGTCTTGGCGTTCCATATATCCAGCATAGCGGCCTTCAATTTCCAGTTGTTCGCGGACATCCGCCCGGACACCTTCCAACTCTGGCCAAAGATCTTGGAGCTGCCACCACCCGATATCTTTGTAGGACAACAGATCAAAGCCGGAGCGGCGAACCCCGTCCTGATTGATCTTGTACCCCCGGGCCGCCAGGGATGTTGGCGTTACTACAAGGCCGTCTAGATGGGCCTTGGCCTTGGCGAGTGCATCTTTCTTTTCAGTGAAGACTGCTGCCCGCTCGGAGCCAACACAGCCCGCAGCGACCCCCAAATCCGTTAGCCGGAGATCGGCGTTATCAGCCCGGAGCTTAAGTCTGTACTCAGCGCGAGACGTAAACATCCGATATGGTTCGACGGTTCCGCGGGTGGTCAGGTCATCGACCATAACTCCCATATAACCCTCGGCCCGATCGACGGTGAAAATATCGGATCCACCGACGGATCGCGCAGCATTGACTCCAGCCAAAAGGCCCTGAGCACCAGCCTCTTCGTAGCCCGTGGTCCCGTTGATCTGACCAGCAAAATAGAGGCCGCCAACCTTACGAGTCTCCAAGGTAGGGCGAAGTTCGCGCGGATCAACAAAATCGTATTCGATTGCGTAGCCAGCCTGAATCATCTCGGTTTGCTCAAGCCCGGGAATGGTTTTGAGCATGGCCAGCTGGATGTCTTCTGGAAGACTGGTCGATATGCCATTGGGATAAACTGTATGGTCATCCAAGCCCTCGGGCTCAAGGAAGATTTGATGGGCACCTCTCTCCGAGAACCGAACAACCTTGTCCTCTATAGACGGACAATAGCGGGGGCCGACGCTTTCGATCTGCCCATTGTACATAGGCGCCCGATCCTTATTGGCCAGGATGAGCGCATGGGTTTCCCGCGTCGTTGCAGTGATATGACACGAGATCTGAGGCGTGGTGATCTTGTCGGTCATAAAAGAGAATGGAACCGCTGGCTTGTCACCGACCTGCTCAGTCAGGCGGTCATAGGCGATCGTGCGCCCGTCGAGCCGAGGTGGTGTTCCTGTTTTGAGGCGCCCGAGTGAAAACTTCAATGTTTTCAATGTGTTAGATAGTCCGTAAGCCGCTTTTTCACCGATCCTGCCGGCTGGGATCCGCTCTTCGCCGCGATGAATAATACCACTCAGGAAGGTTCCTGTGGTCAATACCACGGCCCCGCATGAGATACGTTCACCATCCCCGGTAATCACAGCTGTGACTCGTTTTGTCTTTGGATCAATCTCCAGGTCTTCCGCCGCGCCAGCGCGGATGGTGAGATTGGATTGCTCCGCGAGAAGAGATTGCACTGCTTGGCGATAGAGTTTTCGGTCAGCTTGGGCGCGCGGGCCCCGAACTGCCGGGCCCTTAGACAAATTCAACATACGGAATTGAATGCCGCCCGCATCAATTGCCTTGCCCATGATGCCATCTAGCGCATCGATCTCACGAACGAGATGACCCTTCGCCAATCCACCAATAGCTGGATTGCACGACATCTCACCAACTGTCTCTGGCTTATGTGTGAGCAGTAAAGTATTCGCACCAACACGCGCAGCCGCAGCGGCTGCTTCCGTGCCAGCATGTCCGCCGCCAACGACGATCACATCATATGATTGGGTGCCCGAAGACATGAGGCGCGCAAACTCCTGGAAATTCGCGCCCTATATAACAACCTATTCCTCAACCGTCACCGGTTCTGAACCATCCGGCTTCAGCGCAAAGGGCAGCGCAACAAGAGACAGCGTGCATGACGCCACCATAGTGATCGCCACAGTCAACGGCCCATCAACTAAGTAAGGGGCAACAACCTGCGTGCCGAGGGCTGCCATGCCCATCCCTGTAAACATCATCAAACCGCCAGCGGATCCGGTGTGCTTGCCGCAAAACGTCATGGCTCGGGCGAAGCCCGGCCCTCCACGAATGCCGAGACCAATAGCAACTGGCAACATAACGAGAGTCAAGCTTACGGCGCTGACAAGGTCAGGGCGAAACACCACAAGCAACAGCATCGCAACGCCGCCAATCATCTGACAAATTGCACCGGCGGTGATAACGGCATCGATGCCAAAGCGGTCGGTCATTTTACCAGCAAGGTTTGCAACGATCACAAAAGCCACGACCAGGGATATTTGCATAACGATGAAAGCCATCGTCGTATGTCCAAGATAGGTCACCAACAAATACGGCGCAGCCATGATGAACACGACTAAGCCCGTAAACGCGAATCCATGACTCACCTGATAGCCCATGAAGCGCCGCGACTTTAATAACCGCCAATACCGTACCGACGCTGATGGACGGTCCGGATCAGGCGTCGGCGCAGAAGGGAAGGCCAAACTTTGAAAAGCCAACATAGTTAGAAGCGCAATGAGCGCCATAAACCAAAATGTTGATTGCCACCCAAACGCAGTAATCAACCACGCACCAAGAATAGGCGCCATCGCCGGTAACACCGCTTCCATGGACGACACGATAGAGGTGAGTCTAACAACAATGCTGTCGTCCCCAGCTTCGCGCAACAAGGCCGGTGCTAATGCCGTGCCTGCGCTTGCCGCAAACCCTTGAATAGCACGCAGCAAGATCAGTGTTTCCATGTTTTCCGCCAACGCACAGGCAACGGACGCCACCGCAAAAGCAGCCAGCGCGCCAGTCAAGATCAGTCGACGATCATACAAATCTGCAAGGGCACCAAACACGAGCTGCCCAACAGCAAAGGTCGCGAAGAAAACGGCCAGCGTATACTGCGCACCAACCGCATCGCCGTTGAGCATTTCTGGCAAACTAGGAATGGCTGGCAGGTATAAATCCGTTGCCAGCATAGAGACCCCAGTGGCGAGAAAAACGGGAAGAGCCAAAAGGAAAATTGCGCGCGTCATTCTTGTGCCCCGGCCCATTGCCACCGGGCATCAACCCATGTCTTTTGGGTTTATTAAATGTTTGTGCAAATCGCAGTGGTGATAACAGGCGACCATCAGCGCAGCAAGACGCCGCGCTCTTTTACTTGCCGATACAGAAATCTCGAAAGACGACGTCTAGCAACTCTTCCACATCAACATGGCCTGTCAAACGTCCGAGCGAGCGCGCTGCCAAACGCAAATCTTCTGCTGCAAGTTCTGGGAGGTCGACGTCACGAGCACGTGCCATTGCATCACGACACTCTTCCAAGGCGCGGCGGTGGCGCGCGCGTGTGATCGGTGCGTCAGCTGCACCATCACAGAGATCAGCAACCCGTTGAGTCAGTTTTGAAATAAAGCTTTCAATCCCAAATCCGTCTTTAACAGAAATAAAATGCGTTGCCTTCCAATGATCAACAACATCGACCTCTTGTTCACGCGCCTGTTCTAAAAGATCTGCTTTGTTGACAACGATTAGTGTTCCTTCGTTGACAATAGACTCTGTCATATCATCGCGATTGGGATACATTGCGCCATCAAACAAAGCGATAACGAGATCCGCTTCTGTCGCACGTGTTTTTGCGCGCTGAACACCTTCGCTCTCAATCGCATCTTGAGCTTCCCGCAAGCCTGCTGTGTCAGCGATCAAAATCGGGTAACCACCCAGATCCAAGTGAACATCTATAACGTCGCGTGTGGTACCAGCCGTTTCAGACACAATAGCCGCATCGCGTTTGGCCAATAGATTGAGCAAGCTCGACTTTCCTGCATTGGGCGGGCCAACGATGGCAACCTGAACCCCATTGCGTAATCTTTCTCCACGGCCGTTGTCTGAAAGATGCTGTGCGATCTCCGTTTCTAAAACATCAACCGTCGTCCACAATGCCTTAGCTGTTTCGACTGGCAAATCTTCGTCAGGAAAATCAATTACAGCCTCTAAGTGCGCTAAAGCTTTAATAAGGCGGTCGCGCCAATCGTCGTAACGCATCTTCAAGGCCCCACCCATTTGTCGCAGAGCCTGACGAGCCTGAGCACGAGTATCCGCATCGACGAGATCAGCCAACGCTTCCGCTTGAGTAAGATCAAGCTTGCCCGCGTCAAAGGCACGTCGTGTAAATTCTCCTGGCTCTGCCGGTCGCAACCCGCCAATACTATTTAGAGCCGCTAAAACGCTTTCAACAACGGCTCGACCACCATGAACATGAAGCTCAGCGACATCTTCACCAGTAAAGCTGTTCGGCCCTTCAAACCAAGCCACCAAACAGTCATCCAGCACATCTTGTGAACTCGGGTCCCAAAGTTGCGCACGCGTCATCACGCGTGGGCTGGAAATCCTCACACACATGCGATCCAGCGCTTTGCTGGTCTTTGGCCCAGATATGCGGATGATCGCCACACCAGCCCGACCGGAGGCCGTCGCTGGAGCGAAAATAGTGTCTGTATTCATGAGTTGAATCGCATCTGCAGCGTTATTTCTTTTTCCCAGATGTATTCGGTCCGGAGAAGGTCGACCAAAATGCTTTTTGCATGTCCGCTAAGCCATCGGTCCCCGTTGGAAAAATCGTTTTCATAATGTCTTCTGGATTCATGGCTTTTGCCGCTTTCTCCATTTGGCCCTGGAATCCATCCAACATCTCTTTTTGCATAGGCGCGACATCTGGCAGCCCCAAAAACGCCCGAGCTTCCTCTGGCGTACATTCAACGTTGATTTTCACTTTCATGGTCAGCTCCCGACAGGCGTTTCATTTGAATCCGAGCTTAGCCCGCCTACAGTAGAAACTGATCAAAAGAAACAAAAGCCTTCAGAAAGAACTCCTATGACCGATGACTCATCTAAGACATCAGCAACCTCAATAGGGAAAAATCGTCTTGGGGAAGAAACAAGCCCGTATTTGCGACAGCATGAAGACAATCCTGTTCACTGGTGGGCTTGGGGTGATGATGCTTTTGCTGCTGCAAAGGCTGAAGACAAACCCATACTTTTGTCCGTTGGATACGCCGCTTGCCATTGGTGTCACGTCATGGCGCATGAGAGTTTTGAGATTTCGCCGATTGCTGATGTCATGAATCGGCTGTTCATCAACATAAAAGTTGATCGTGAAGAGCGTCCTGACGTTGACGCCATTTATCAAAAAGCTCTTGCAACAACAGGTGAACAAGGCGGATGGCCACTGACGATGTTTATCACGCCAGACGGTAAACCTTTTTTTGGCGGCACTTACTTTCCACCAGAGCCAAGATATGGCCGCCCCGGTTTTCCTGAGGTCTTAGAACGCGTTGCCACCGTTTATCGAGATGATCGCAAAACTGTCGAAGAACAGGCGGGCAAAATAACAGACCATTTGAATCAAAATCAGGATGGGGAACTGAATGAGCCCTTGGCTTTAGCATCTTTAGACGATGCCGCTGCACACATCGTCGATCACTTTGATTTCGTTGATGGCGGCCTAGAAGGTCAGCCTAAGTTTCCAATGACTGATGTGTTTGAGTTTATGTGGCGCGCCTTTTGCCGCTCTGGTGAACCAAAGTACAAGACAGCGGCCACCCTGACTCTCGATCGAATCTGCCAGGGAGGAATTTATGATCATCTCGGTGGCGGCTTCTCACGCTATTCCACCGACAGTACATGGCTCGCACCGCACTTTGAAAAGATGCTTTATGACAACGCGCAACTGATCGACGTCATGAGTCTGGTCTGGTTGGAAACAAAGTCTGACCTTTACAAAACGCGTGTTGAAGAAACCATTGGTTGGCTTACACGAGAGATGGTCGGTGAGAACGGTGCCTTTGCCGCGACGCTTGATGCAGACTCTGAAGGTGAAGAAGGTAAATTCTATGTTTGGACTGAGGCCGAAATCAACGCGGTATTAGATGGTGAGACCCTTTCTCTGTTCAAGGATATCTATGATGTTTCTGAGCGTGGCAATTGGGAAAACCGAACAATCCTGAACCGCATCAATAGCGCGGGCCGCGTTCTCACGGAGCAAGAAAACAAGCGTCTCGCCGACGCAAGATCAAAGCTCTTTGACGTCCGTGCACCACGCGTGCGGCCCGGTCGGGACGACAAAGTTTTAGCCGATTGGAACGGCTTGTTAATTCAGGCCTTGGCAAAGGCCGGAGCTATTTTTGATCAGCCAGAGTGGGTCTCCCTGGGGCAGACAGCCTTTGAAGCCATTTTATCGACAATGGTTTGGCAAGATGACGAAGGTCGAGATCGTCTCTCACATTCCCTCTGTGGTGGACGTCTGCAACCCGTCGACATGCTCGATGATTATGCAAACATGATCGCCGGCGGCATCGCCCTACATAGCGCAACTGGGAATTATGTGTTTCTTAACCAAACTATTGAATGGGCCGATCTGGTTCATGCTTTGTTTTGGAATGAAGGCAGTCATGGCTACTTCTTTACAGCCTCCGATGCCGAGAACCTGATTGTTCGAACAACTCAAGTTACTGACACAGCTACACCTTCTGGAAACGGCGTCATGCTCAATAACCTTACGAGGTTATTTTTCTTAACCGGCGATGATCGGTTTCGTATCCGAGCAGAGGCCCTCATAGAAGCTTTTGATGTCGACGCCATGCGTCATTTCCCGCACACGTGTTCTTTCTTGAACGGTTTCGAATTGTTCACAGATTCATTGCAAGTTGTCATCGTTGGGGACCGTTCTGATCCTAATGCCAAGGCTTTGTTATCGGCCGCACTGAGCTCTTCGCTTCCGAACCTCGTTTTATCAACCGTCGATGACAAAGACGCTCTTCCTGCAGGGCATGCCGCGTATGGGAAATCGACCATCGATGGCGAAGTAGCGGCTTACGTCTGCCGAGGCCCCGTATGCCAAGCTCCTGTAACCTCTCCCGAAGACTTGCGCGCAGCACTTGTTGCTTAGGATTTAAAATGCCCCAACTTTCGTTTCACTCACCAATAGGTGAAATCACCATCTCGGAAGAAGACTGCTTTCTAGTCTCCATTGACTGGGGTTGGGGCCAGGATCAGCAGGAAACACGTTTACTGATAGAGGCGAGAGATCAGCTCATTGAATACTTCGATGGGGCACGGAAGACCTTTGACCTCCCATTACACCTCGCCGGAACGCCGTTTCAAAAAACGGTTTGGAATGCGATGCAATCAATCCCGTATGGGCAGGTTCTTACCTATGGCCAAGTCGCCAAAAAAATTGGCTCTGCGCCCCGCGCTGTTGGTATGGCCTGTGGGGCAAACCCCATTCCAGTTATTGTTCCCTGCCACCGAATAGTCGCTGCTTCTAGCCTTGGGGGCTATTCGGGAGACGGCGGAGTGGTTACAAAGCAAAGATTATTAGATTTTGAAGGGTGGGGTGGTCACACCTAAACACCTTCTCAGACCAATCCAAAGTAAACGGGGCAGTTATGGCACGAGCAATAGTAGTAACAGAAACAGGCGGACCAAATGTTCTCGTAGCAGCTGATGTAAATATCGGCGAGCCTGGGCCTGGTGAGGTTCGCTTACGGCAAACGGCGATTGGCGTGAACTTTATCGATACCTACCATCGTTCAGGATTATATCCCGTTGCTGCACTGCCCTTTACCCCAGGCATGGAAGCCGTAGGCGAGGTTGAGCAAGTTGGTGAGGGTGTCACTGACCTTAAAGAAGGAGATCGTGTTTGCTACGGCAACGGCCCAATGGGTTCTTATGCGTCCGAACGCATTATGCCGACAAGCACATTGATCAAAGTGCCGGCTGCTTTACGCGACGAACAAGTCGCTGGAATGATGCTTCGCGGACTGACAGCCTGGTATCTCCTAAGAAGTTTGCATGACCTTAAAGCTGGAGAGACCGTTCTCTTTCACGCAGCGGCTGGAGGCGTTGGCTTAATTTTTTGCCAGTGGGCAAAACAGATCGGCGCAACTGTGATTGGCACTGTTGGGTCTGAAGAAAAAGCCGAGCTTGCGAGAGCAAATGGGTGCTCCCATACAGTTCTTTATAAAAGCGAAGACTTTGTTGCGAAGGTCAACGACATCACAGACGGCAAGAAGGTTTCGGTTGTCTACGACGGTGTCGGAAAAGACACTTTTATGGGATCTCTCGACTGCTTGCAAAAACGCGGCCTAATGGTTTCGTTTGGAAATGCGTCTGGCCCGCCACCCGCTATCGATATTGGCAGCCTTGGGCCTAAAGGGTCTCTCTTTGTGACTCGGCCAACGTTATTCGATTACACCGGAACACGGGAACAACTTGAACACGGGTGTCGTGATTTGTTCAAGGTCGTCGAATCCGGCGCGGTAAAAATCGAGGTCGGCCAATCCTATGGGCTAGATCAAGCAGCACATGCACACAACGATCTAGAGACAAGGAAAACAAGCGGATCAACTATTTTACAAACCTGAAAACACCCTCAGGTTTTCCGCAACCCTTAGTGATTCATACGATCAAAGAAGTCATCGTTATTCTTTGATTCACGGAGTTTATCGAGCAAGAACTCCATACCGTCTTGTGTTCCCATCGGATCAAGAATGCGGCGTAAGACCCACATTTTTGACAACGTCTTCTGATCAACAAGAAGCTCTTCCTTACGTGTGCCTGACTTAGTGATATCAATCGCCGGGAAGACACGCTTGTCTGACAGCTTACGGTCCATAACAATTTCAGAGTTACCCGTACCTTTAAACTCTTCAAAAATGACCTCATCCATACGGCTTCCTGTATCGATCAAAGCCGTTGCAATAATTGTTAGTGATCCGCCTTCCTCAATATTACGGGCGGCACCAAAAAACCGTTTTGGTCTTTGCAATGCATTTGCATCAACACCACCTGTTAAAACCTTCCCTGATGAAGGAACGACAGTGTTATAGGCGCGTGCAAGACGAGTGATTGAATCAAGTAGGATAACAACGTCACGTTTGTGCTCAACCAAACGTTTAGCCTTTTCAATAACCATTTCAGAAACTTGAACATGTCGTTGAGCTGGCTCATCAAATGTAGAACTAACAACTTCACCCTTCACCGTTCTATCCATATCGGTGACTTCTTCTGGGCGCTCATCAATCAATAAAACAATCAAATAAACTTCTGGATGGTTGGCTGCAATTGAACTTGCAATGTTTTGCAACATTACAGTTTTACCAGCTCGTGGTGGGGCCGTTAGAAGAGCACGTTGCCCTTTTCCCAAGGGAGAAACAATTTCAATAACCCGACCGGTCAATTCTTTACCCGCTGGATCTTCGACTTCCATATTCAGTTTTTCGTCAGGGTAAAGTGGTGTTAAATTATCAAAGTTAATGCGGTGACGAACAGCATCAGGTTGCTCAAAATTGATCGTGTTAACTTTCAAAAGAGCAAAATATCGCTCTCCATCTTTCGGGCCACGTATTTCGCCCTCTACAGTATCACCGGTTCGTAAACCGAAGCGCCTAACCTGACTTGGTGAAACATAAATATCATCTGGTCCGGCTAAATAGTTCGACTCTGGAGACCTGAGAAATCCAAAACCATCTTGTAGAATCTCTAAAACACCTTCGCCAGAAATTGCCTGATCCTGCTCAGACAGTTGTTTAAGAATTGAAAACAACATGTCTTGCTTACGCAAAGTCGACGCATTTTCGATACCGAGCTCTTCAGCAAAAGCTAGAAGCTCAGGAGGTGTTTTACGCTTAAGGCCTTGAAGATGCATGGAGGAAAAAGCTCCGAAACCTATTTAAACATGATGTTCAGAAGGTTTATTGACGTTGAGGGAAAGATTCAAAGCGACAGATTAAACAGAAGTTTTGATTAGATCTGAAATGTCGTTTTGGATTAACGGAGGGGAAACTAGAAAATCGTTAACGTACCCATGGTGAGTCTGTCAATTAATATTTCAAGTGTACTTAATAAAGCACTTGTCTAGTTATCTTACTACTTAAATAAGAATCTTAAAAAAGATGTAGTAGTTGTAGAGGCTGTTTAAAATGGGGATTATTTTTCACCCCCTAAACAGTCCTCAGATTTAAAAACACCTAAAGACGTTGAAGTGTTGGGTATAAGATTGCTCATGAGAACAATGTGGCCTTGTTAATGCACAGATGATCAGTGGGTTGTTTCCAATTTGATAGAATGAATTATGGGGAAAACTAAGTTTCTCACAGTCTTTATATCTATTAGAAGAAACTTATCCCACGTTGGTAATTAGCTAGGTGAAATACTAATAATGAGGACAGATAATTCATGTCATCTCAGAATCAGTGAGTTATCCCCGGTATTAGACATTAAAAATGGTAGAGCCCGTTGGTAGACACGCCTTTTAATCTTCATCTTGTATCGGACTCTTCGGGAGAAACGGTTAGCGGAATCGCTAGAGCGTGCCTCGTTCAATATGATGATCAGGCGATTACAGAACATTTTTGGTGGTTGGTTCGCACCAAAGGGCAAATGAGCCGGGTTATCGACGGCATTAAAGCCTCGCCGGGACTCGTCATATTTACGTTGTTAGACCCGACAATTCGCGGGCCTCTCGAGCAAGCTTGTAGAGAGTTGGGAATACCTTACGTTTCAGCCCTAGACCCAGTCATGGATGCTTTAAGCAATATTTTTGATAAGGAAGGCGGCCATGAAATTGGCCGCCAACATACGCTCGACGATGATTATTTTGATCGTATAGAAGCTATGCATTTCGCTTTGGCCCATGATGATGGACAAACACTTCATGGGCTAAAAGACGCTGATATTGTTCTTATAGGCGTGTCTCGGACGTCTAAAACACCAACATGTATGTATCTTGCCAATAGAGGATTTCGGGCGGGAAACATTCCTCTCGTTCCCGGAATTGTTCTACCTGAAGATGTTGTTGCCGCGACTAACCCGCTTTTTGTAGGCCTTACCCGAGAGCCAAAGAGTTTAACGGATATTCGCCAATCTCGTCTTCGACTGATGAATGAAGATAAAAGCATGGACTATGCGGATGTAGACCTTGTTAAAGAAGAGGTCGCCGCATCGAGACGTTTATTCCGAAAACATGGATGGCCCGTTATTGATGTCACGCGGAAATCAATTGAAGAAACAGCAGCCTCTATTATCCAGCTTTATAACGAACGGAATGCTTCATGACTCAGTCGGACGATCAAAGCTGTCCGTCTCTTGTCCTCGCTTCCGCAAGTCAAAGTCGTGCTCGAATGCTCAGTGCTGCTGGAATAGAGTTCACAGCCCAGCCTGCATATATTGATGAGGACGCCGTCAAACAGTCTCTAAGTTCTGAAGGGGCAGAGTCGATAGATGTCGCTGAGACGTTGGCAGAATTAAAAGCTGTAAAAATTTCTCTCAGTAATCCGCAATCTCTTGTTGTTGGCGCAGATTCTATACTCGACTTAGAGGGTGTTTGGTTTGATAAACCGGCAGACCTTGATCACGCGAAGGCTCACCTTATGACCCTGCGCGGAAAAACGCATTCTTTAGCAACGGCGGCTGTTGTTGCTTTAGGAGGCAAGCGGATTTGGCATTATCGAGACCGATCCAATATGACAATGCGTAACTTCTCAGACGCTTTTCTAGAACGCTACCTTGCTTCTGTTGGTGATGATATCTTGTCATCTGTAGGGGCATATCATCTCGAGGGGCGGGGTGCTCAACTCTTTAGTAAAGTTGATGGTGACTTCTTTTCTATTCTTGGTCTGCCGTTGCTTCCTCTTCTTTCTTTTTTGCGAGAACATAACGTGGTGCAGGGATGACTCAGACAAGCCATGCTCCATTAGCGGGTGTAATGGGATGGCCAATTTCTCATTCTCTTTCTCCGCGGCTGCATAGCTACTGGCTGAAAGAGAATGGAATAGATGGAGCCTATGTTCCGTTGCCGGTCTCACCGGATAATCTTGAGCATGCTTTGAAGGCTTTACCAAAGCTCGGATTTAGGGGCGTTAACCTAACGGTGCCTCACAAAGAAGCCGCCGTCCCCTTTCTTGATCATGTATCAGATGTGGCCACTAGAATTGGGGCCGTAAACACAGTTTTTGTTTCTGAAGACGGAACTTTATCGGGAACAAACACAGACGCCTTTGGGTTTTTGGAAAACCTGAGACGTAATGCACCGCAATGGAGCGAAACAAAAGGACCTGTTGTTGTTCTCGGAGCTGGCGGCGCGGCCTGTGCGGTTGTTGCCGCGCTCTTGGACCTAGATGTTGTAGAAATCCGATTACTAAACAGAACAACAGAGAAAGCGCATGCTCTAGCTGAATCTCTAGGAGGGCCGATAAAAATAGTAGAGTGGAGCGAAAGAGGAGAGGCTCTTGACGGCTCAACCCTGTTGGTTAACACGACAACTCTCGGGATGGTTGGTCAGCCTAGATTGGAGCTTTCTTTAGCAGCTTTGCCTAAGTCGGCGATCGTTTATGATCTCGTATATGCACCCCTTGAAACAGAGTTGCTGTCGGCAGCGCGCAGTTTGGGTTTATCGACGGTCGATGGTCTCGGCATGTTGCTTTATCAAGCAGCACCAGGTTTTGAAGGATGGTTCGGTGTTCAGCCTATCGTAACGGATGGGTTGCGTGATGCTGTTTTATCTACGCCGTAGACAAGAAAATGAAGCACAGGCCTCTTTGTTTAAGACAAACACGCCGACGTAACCGTCATCCATATGCTGTTAAGATAATTGGTCTCACGGGCTCAATTGGCATGGGGAAATCGACGGCTGCCCGAATGATAAAATGCATGGGAATCGCTGTTTTTGATGCAGATGCGACAACTCATCGGTTAATGGGACCAAAAGGAACGGCTCTTCCACATATCGAAGAAAGGTTTCCTGGAATAGTTGGTTCACAAGGTGTTGATCGCAAACGTTTGGGCGACATCGTCTTTAAAGACAAAGCGGCTTTGAATGATTTGGAAACTATTCTTCACCCTATGATAGGACAAGAAAAAGAGTCGTTTCTAAGATGTCATGCACTGCGCCGATCTGGTCGCGTGATTCTAGACGTTCCTCTGTTATTCGAAACGGACGGCCAAAACCGTTGTGACGCAGCATTGGTTGTTACCGCTCCGAAATTTTTGCAAAGACAACGGGTTCTTGCGCGTGTTGGAATGACAGATGAAAAGTTGGCCGGTATCCTGTCTCATCAAATGCCAGATCAATATAAACGCCGCCTTGCTACAGCAGTCGTCACAAGTGGGTTGGGTATGGCCGTGACGTGGCGCAAACTAAGACAAGTCTTGGTCAATGATCTGCGCGTAATTGGGAAAGTGGGTTAACGCACATGCGTGAAATTGTGCTCGATACAGAAACAACAGGCTTGAACCCTAAGTTTGGTGACCGTGTTGTTGAAATTGGATGTGTAGAACTTCTAAATCACATCGCTACTGGTGAAACTTATCATACATACGTCAATCCTGAGCGTGACATGCCCGCCGAAGCCGAAGCTGTTCATGGCTTAAGTATTGAATTTCTATCCGACAAGCCGCTGTTTGCGGATATCGCCGATGATTTTCTAGCGTTCGTTGGTTCATCGTCAGTTATTGCTCACAACGCGCCGTTTGATCTTGGTTTTCTAAATGCTGAGCTAAAGGCGGCCGGCCGGCCTATTTTGCCAAAAGACAGATCTATCGACACGGTCCCGCTTGCACGGCGAAAGTTTCCCGGCGCGCAGGTTAATCTCGATGCACTTTGTCGGCGGTTCAATGTTGATTTGTCTGCCCGTGTAAAGCATGGAGCTTTATTGGATTCAGAACTCTTAGCTGAAGTTTATTTAGAGCTGGTTGGGGGTCGCGAACCAGGATTAGGGTTAGCGTCCAACGGCAAGGTTGAAAAAGCGGATGTTGCGATAAAAGTAGACCGCATCGCCCGTCCAGCTAGACCACATGCTCCGTCACCCCAAGAACTATCGTCACATGTTAAATTTCTTGAGACGATCAAGAATCCTGTCTGGAAGACTTAGACGTTTATAAATTTTGTCCAGCCACTGGGCCACCGGTCACAGCGGCCATGTTCTGAGCCTCTGCTTCGCGTCTTAGCTCTTCATCACTGGCATATTTTTTTCTATATAAATCTTGGAAGTCGATCAGTTGCAGCATGAGAGGCGGGAACCCTCCCTGTACAGTTACGTCTGCAACAATTTGCCTCACAAAAGGATACATTTGCCGAGGCACTTCGATCATTAAAACAGCTCGAACATGTTCCTCAGGAATATCCCCAAGTAATACGACACAGGCATAAGCGACCTCTAGAATGAACGCCGGCTTTTCTCCGACAGTTGCTTCTAGGTGAATTGTAAGAGTGACTTCGTGTTGCCTCTCTTTTAACTCTCGAATGCTGCAGTCGATCGATATGGGAATATCAGGTGCAGCTTCACGGAGATCTTGGAAGATCTCTGGTGCATGAGGTGCTTCAAAAGATAAGTCTTTGATGTACTGGCCGACAAATTGTATCGGAGCAACTGGTTGTTCATCAGTTGCTGCGGCGCCAGCGTCCGTTGACGTGTCGCTCATAAAATCTCCTTAAGCTTAAGCTAGAATTCGGCGCGAGTTAGCATGGATAATCATGGGCGACAAGCTGTGTGAATGCCTGAGGCCTGATTAGTTGCCATCGTATTAGTCATCTGTATTCGTTTTATCGGTCAAAATAGGAGGGTGCGCCGGTGTGACGTCTTTGTAATTGCCATCCACGTCATATTTTGATTGAGACGTTGAATTTGTACGGAAAATGCTTGTTTTTGTACTTCTCGAAATTAGCCACGCGAGTAGAAGCGTGCGAAAGGGAGGCGCAAACAGTACCAACCCGATGGTGTCGGTAATAAATCCCGGTGTTAACAATAATGCCCCTGCAATCAGCTGGCACGCCCCATCAAATACCGGACGAAGGGGCATTTCACCGCGATTTAGACTCCCACTTACTTTGTTGAGGGTTGCGAGACCCTGAGTGCGGACAAGGAAAGTACCCACAATCGCCGTCAAAACGGTAATTCCGATAGTGGCGAAAATCCCGATCTCGTCGCCGATACGGATGAAAACACCGATTTCGAGTAGGGGAAGCGCTATGAAACAAATAAGGATTAAGAGGGGCATGCTTGCCCTTGTTCAGTGAAATGCCTATGTTCGGCGTAGGTGCCGACTCTATGATCACTTAATGATCGTTGTGCTTTCGGTCAACGTGCTCAAAGATCTTTTTATTTGTGGTACGTCGGAATGGTTCACCTAATAAAAGAGCAGAACAAGAACGGTTAAAGCGGCCCATGGAAGGCTTTCAGTTCATCGATGTAATCTTGCTTGCGATGGTAGCAGGGTTTCTAATTCTTAGGCTCCGTAGTGCACTTGGTCGCCGTACAGGTCATGAACAGGGCCGAGACGGCTTTGACCAGGGTGACAATGTGGTCAATCTACCGACTCGTCCTTCATTGGATTCAGATACGCCTCCTGCTCGAGATATTGACCCAGCGTATGTTGGAACGCCCTTTGAAGAGGGTCTTACTCAAATGACTCTTTCAGACCCGAACTTCTCAGCAGAGGATTTTCTTATTGGAGCGGGTAAAGCTTTTGAAATGATCGTTCTTGCTTATGCCGATCACGATACAGATACGTTGAAGCCGCTTTTATCAGATGATGTTTATTCTAATTTCGCTACTGCTGTGCAGGATCGTGAAGATCGGGATGAGCGTATGGAAACTGAGCTTGTCGTAATTAAGCCGTCGAAGTTCGAAGACATTTCAGTTCAAAGTCGTGTTGCAACGATTGCCGTGCGATTTGAAAGTGAACAGGTCAACGTTATTAAAGATGCAGAAGGCGAAATCGTCGACGGTGATCCAGAACACATCGAGAGCGTTACAGATATTTGGACCTTTGAGCGTGATTTGGCGAACACGGATCCAAATTGGCAGCTTGTTGCCACGCGTAGCGTGGATTGATCTCTGACTACGGTGTCAGAAAAAATACTTTCCAAGTTTATAAAAAGTCAAAAGACAGCGTATGCTGTTGCCATCTTTTTCGGCTTCTCAGTCGGCTTGTTTGTTGCCGCTGTTTTTTTCCCACCCCGCGTTGAGCGGATTGAGATCGTCAAGCCAGAACCTATACAGACTCCCGTTTCTCCGCCCGTTATAGAAGCTCCTGTCTCTCCATCTGTCACATATACGCCCGTGTCGGTGGGTGATTTGCCAGGTTGGACAGAGGACGACGTTTCTGCGGCGCTACCGGCCCTCAAGAACGCTTGTATTGCATTTAATAGTAAGACCGCTTCAGAACCAGTCGGCCCTAATGGACTGGGTGGGACTGTAGAAAACTGGCGCGCGCCCTGCGCTGCTATAGAGCGCCTTGACGCTGGAGATGATGAAACCGTACGAGCGACAATTGCCCAATTTTTTACTCCGTACAAAGTATCGTCTGCTCGAAAACCAGAAGGTAAATTTACGGGATACTACGAGGCATCACTGCGTGGATCGATGACGCGGACAGACGTGTTCTCGGTTCCGCTCTATGCGCTACCAAAAGATATCGTCGAACTTGATAAACGGGCCTTTGATCTACCGTCTGGTTTACCGTCGGTGATCGGCCAGGTGGACAGCGGGCAGCTTGTTCCATACGACGCCAGACGCTCAATAGAACAAGACGATAACTTCAAGAACCGTGCTGAAGTTTTGGTCTGGGTAGATGATCTGGTTGATGCGCATCTTCTTCACATTCAAGGGTCTGGCCGAGTCAAAATGCCAGATGGCACAGAAAAGCGCATTGGATATTCCGGGAATAACGGAAGAGGTTTTCGAGGAATAGGTGGAATTTTGCTCCGGGCCGGTGTGATCGGGCGGGGTCAAAGTTCGATGCCGTCGGTGGCAGATTGGTTGCGCGACAACCCTGAAGAGGGGCGCCAATTTATGGAAGATAACCCGCGCTACATATTTTTTCGATGGATTGAAGGTCCTGGACCCATTGGTGCGCTCGGTGTTCCGCTTGAACCACGCCGAAGCCTCGCTGTTGATCCACGCTATATCCCTTATGGTGCCCCGCTATGGCTCGATCTCAATGATCCTGATGGAGAATCTCTAGATGGTCTTGTTGTTGCGCTGGATACCGGATCTGCAATTCGGGGCGCAGTAAGGGGGGATTTTTTCTGGGGGTCTGGCGAAGCAGCATTCTATAAAGCGGGTCGCATGAACTCGCCTGGGGGTTATTATCTTTTTTTGCCTCGTGGCGTTTCTCAGCCCTCACAGATAGAAGAAAAGCCGCTATAATGAATTCAGGTAAGGTGCTGCGTTGTCTTGCGACGTGTACGAGCAAAGCAGAAAGTGTGAGGCCGAGGGGATATGGCCGAGACGGCAGGAAATAAACGTAAAGACCGGGCTTTGTTTGGTCGCTTGATGGAATCCTATCAAGCGGACCGGCTGAGCATATTTATCGATTTCGATAGGTTGAACACGCCACGTAGCCCTGTATTTAGTCCATGGGAAAATGTCGCGCCGCTTCTTATTATTTTGCTTCTAGCTATGGCGGTGATGCTCCTTGTTGATCTTCTCATTGGTACTCTTGCGATGCTTCTCGGTGTCATTGGGTATCTCTTTTTGGTGCGACCGTGGGTTTCCCAGCGCGTGTATCGACGGGCAATAGATGCTGCAACGGACAATCTTCATAATTGGAATATTCTATGGAAGTTAGGCGGCTTGGTTTTGACGTTGAATTACAATTCTAAGACCCGCTGTGTTTCACCAGATGGCGATTGGCGTGCTTTTGTGACCCGTTATTTGCCCGAAATGGATATTGAAGGCACGGATACGTATGCGGAATTCAGGGGTGATCCCGGAGAGAAATCTGCTAAAGGCGTAACTCGAGACGATAATATCGACATGTAATGTGTACGGCTCAATATCTATATTGAGACTCACTCCCATCGGATTCAGGCGTGGCAAAAAATAATCGAAAACGCATGCCGACACAGGCTGAGACGTCTTTATGGGCTCGGGCAATGGCCTCAGTTTTACCTGTTTCACGCCCTCAAGATTTGGCGACGTTGACTCCTACTATTGGCCGCCAGGTTGAAGTGCGTCGCCGTACTAAAAACGCTGATGGAGAAGCCGACGCTTTGCCAGACGGTTTCATTAAGCCTGTTCGGCGCGCACCTTCCTCGCTTCCATCTGTTAACAAAGCTAATCATGCCTCCATGTCTCGCGTTGATATTGGCCATGTTGGTGACACAGATCGCCGCACAGCTAATAAGCTGAAGCGTGGAAAGTTGGATATCGATGCGCGGCTGGATCTTCACGGATATACCGAGGATCAAGCGTATCGGCATCTTATGGGTTTTATTCAGGCTGCCCGTGCGTCAGGGGCTCGCTGCGTTCTTGTTGTTACTGGTAAAGGGCGCAAAACGGATATGCAGCCTGGAAAACTCAAGACGGCCGTTCCTCGCTGGCTAAATGAACCTGAATTCCGACCGGCAATATTGTCGGTAACCTATGCTCAACAGCGCGACGGTGGAGATGGCGCGTTATACATTCTGTTGAGAAAAGACCGAACACGGGCTGGCAATAATGGTGGTGGTCAGCGATGACCCCGTTTGGCGCTCGTCTCCGTGACCTACGATCTGATCGAGGGATGACCCAGAGATCACTGGCTGAGCGCCTTAACGTTTCCCCTGCATATCTTTCAGCGCTGGAACATGGTCGTCGTGGCCGACCTGGCCCTGGTCTTGTTATGGAAATCTGTGGCCATTTGGATTTGATCTGGGATGAAGCCGAGGAACTGAAACGACTTGCAGAGCACTCAAAACCCAAAGTCACTCTCAACACGGGCGGGCTGTCACCGCGCGCAACCGAGCTGGTTAATTTGTTAGATCGTCGCCTTCCCGATTTGTCAGACTCAGATCTTGATCGTTTGATAGCGACCCTCAAAGGCTTGGAATCAAGCTCTTAGGGCCGAAAACTCTCATTTCAGACGCGCTTTGACGACAATCAAAGCTTTAAACGCACTGACTAAGCTATCCATTCTCATGGAATTAAGAATTGTTCGCAAAAAAGAGCTGGACTAGAGCAACGAGTCAATATTAAGACTGCAAATCATTCTCATTAAAACACTGTTGCTCCATCCTGGATTGAAACATGACGTCATCCCAAACATTACCGTTAGACCGCCTCCCACACCGGGTGAAAGCTAAGATCACTGAAATTGGCTCGGGACCCGAGAAAACGGCTGAATTGGAACCAACCCTAGAAGACCTCCTGTTAGGGCTAGGGTTTGAGGAAGGGGCTGAGATCGAAGTGCGCCATCAAGGCCCTCTCGGTGGGCCTCTTGCTGTCAACGTGGATGGTCGGCTCGTCGCATTACGTCCGGTAGATGCTGCTGCTGTTCTTGTTGAAATGACGACTTCTTTTTCTGATCCTGTTTTGGGGTCATAGGAGATGCGGGCAGATCTACGGCTCGCGCTGGTCGGAAACCCGAACAGCGGCAAAAGTTCGTTGTTCAATGCTTTGACCGGCAATCGCCAAAAAGTAGGTAATTACCCTGGCGTAACCGTTGAGCGTAGAACGGCGACTATAGAAGCACCGGATGGCAGAGCTATCAGCATCGTTGATTTGCCAGGCACTTATAGCCTTACGCCTAACAGCCCAGATGAAGTCGTAACGCATGACGCGCTGGTCGGAACAAGCGACGTTGAACAGGTACCTGACGCGGTGATCTGTGTTGTCGATGCGACGAGTCTTAGATTACATCTCAAGTTTGTGCTCGAGCTTAAACGTCTCGGTCGACCCATTCTTGTTGCACTCAACATGATGGATTTGGCGTCTCGAGATAAGATTGAATTAGATCCTGATCGGTTATCCGAAGAACTTGGGCTTCCTGTTGTTACGACTATTGCCGTTCGCCGATCGGGTGTGGCGCAGCTCGTTAATATGTTCCGCGCTGCAGACTGGTCTGAGCTCTGGGAGAAGTTTGACACGAAAAGCGATTCCAATAAGCCAAATCCCTCGGTTCGGGATTTACAAAAAGAAGCGCGCCGTATTGCTGAAGCCGTAACAATCAGCGAAGGCATAGAGCATGCACTTACCCGACGTATCGACGCCGTTGTTCTAAATCCCGTGGCGGGCCCCATCGTTCTCTTGGGCATTCTGTTTTTAATGTTTCAGGCTGTGTTTGCCTGGGCTGAAGCGCCGATGGAATGGATTGATGCGAGTATCACAACCCTTCAACAACTCTCGCTTCGTTATATCCCTGAAGGGTTGTTCCAAAGCTTGATCGTGGACGGTGTGCTCGCTGGTGTAGGAAGCGTCATTATCTTCCTCCCACAAATTCTAATTCTATTTGCTTTTATTATCGTTCTTGAAGCATCAGGTTACATGGCTCGTGCCGCGTTTCTGATGGACCGCATCATGACAATGGCGGGCCTAAACGGGCGCGCCTTCATTCCTCTCTTGTCCAGTTTTGCCTGTGCAATTCCAGGTATCATGGCGGCCCGCACGATTGATAATCCAAGAGATCGATTAACGACCATTATGGTTGCTCCATTGATGACGTGCGCAGCGCGCCTGCCTGTGTATACGTTGATCATTGCTGCCTTTATTCCCAATTCAGCCGTATTCGGTGGCGTTGGCCTGCAAGGCTTGGTCATGTTTGGTCTCTACATGGTTGGCATCGTTAGTGCGCTCGTTGTCGCAGCAGTTTTGAAAAAGACATTGACCAAAGGCGCGCCACCGAGACTTTTAATGGAGCTTCCAAAATACCAAGTTCCGCGCCTCCGTGACCTGATCCTTGGCCTCCTTGAAAGGGCGCGCCTCTTTATCCGACGGGCGGGAACAATAATTCTGTTTAGTATGATTGTGCTTTGGGGTCTCGCATCGTTTCCAGCGCCGCCGCCGGACGCAACTGAGCCCGATATATTCTATAGCGCTGCCGGTAAAATCGGTCGTGCCTTAGAAGTTGTTTTCGCGCCGATAGGATTTAATTGGGAAATCTCGGTAGCGCTGGTTCCTGGTATGGCTGCTCGCGAAGTTGCGGTAGGCGCTTTAGGAACGGTGTACTCATTAAGCGGCTCCGAAGATGCCGTAGCCTCTAGTCTCGCAACGGTTCTTCAATCTGCGTGGTCACTACCGACAGCACTGGCTTTCTTAGCTTGGTACATTTTTGCACCGCAGTGTCTATCGACCTTGGCTGTTGCCAGACGTGAAACCAATTCATGGGGATGGACAGCCTTTATGTTTGGTTATCTCTTTGCATTGGCATACGTCGCTGCCGGCGCCACCTATTGGACCGCTAAAGCTCTGCTCTGAAGTGCTCGCTTAAGTAGGGATGCTGTATCTCAAAGAATAAACTTACTGAGATCGCCCTTTTTGGCGAGATCCCCGACTTGGCTTTGGACAAGTTCGGGGGTGATTTTTACTGTCTCCCCGCTGCGATCAGTCGCTGTAAAGCTGATGTCTTCAAGCAGCTTTTCCAGCACCGTATGTAGTCGCCGAGCGCCTATATTTTCTACGTTCTGATTAATCTCGGCGGCGAGTCCCGCAATCGCGTCGATTGTATCGTCTCTAAATTCTAAGGTTACGTCTTCCGTGCCCATCAGAGCTTTGTATTGAGTGATGAGGCTGGCTTCTGTTTCCGTCAGAATGTTAACGAAGTCCTCTTTCGTAAGGGCCTTCAGTTCAACGCGAATTGGCAACCTGCCTTGTAATTCAGGTAACAGATCTGACGGCTTGGCTAAATGAAAAGCACCAGATGCGATAAATAATATGTGATCGGTTTTAACCGTTCCATGCTTGGTCGCGACCGAGGTGCCTTCAATCAAAGGCAGTAAATCTCGTTGCACTCCTTCCCGAGAGACGTCGCCGCCACGAGAGTCACTTCCGGCACTGATCTTGTCGATTTCATCTAGAAACACGATACCTTGGTTTTCGACGGCGTCTATCGCCTCGCGAACGACGGTCTCTTCGTCGAGTAATTTGTCACTTTCCTCGCGAATAAGGACTTCGTGAGACAGTTGAACGGTTAGTTTTTTTGTTTTTGTTTGCCCGCCCATCATGCCGCCAAGCATGTCATTAATATTGAGCATTCCAACTTGAGCACCCGGCATACCAGGGATGTCCATCGTTGGCATACCGGCATTACCAGTGTCACGGATTTCAATTTCAATTTCTTTGTCGTCTAGGTCGCCGTTTCTCAACTTTGTTCTGAAAGTCTCTCTGGTCGCAGAACTAGCGGTGTCTCCTACCAATGCATCCAGAACGCGTTCTTCGGCGGCGATCTCTGCCTTAGCTGTAACTTGTTTGCGCAATCGTTCTCGATTCATGTGAATGGCAATCTCAACAAGATCGCGAACAATACTCTCCACGTCTCGACCGACGTATCCAACTTCAGTGAACTTTGTTGCTTCGATTTTTATGAAAGGAGCTTTGGCCAGTTTTGCGAGTCGGCGCGCAATCTCTGTTTTGCCGACGCCGGTAGGGCCAATCATGAGAATGTTCTTGGGCAACACTTCTTCTTTAAGAGCGTCGGGCAATTGTTGTCGCCGCCACCGATTACGCAAAGCGATAGCAACGGCACGTTTTGCATCGCCTTGTCCGACGATAAAGCGATCGAGTTCAGAAACAATTTCACGTGGGGTAAATGAGGTCATAGGGTTTAAAGACTTTCAATCACCAGGGAGTTGTTGGTGTAAACGCAGATGTCTGCAGCAATGCCCATCGCTTTGCGGGCGATTGCTTCGGGGTCCATATCCTCACGGTCAATGAGCGCGCGCGCGGCTGACAGCGCGTAAGACCCACCAGACCCTATGCCGATTAATCCGTCTTCAGGTTCTAAAACGTCACCTGTCCCGGTTAGCACAAGAGAGGTTTCTTTGTCTGCTACTGCCATCATCGCTTCAAGGCGTCTCAGATATCTGTCTGTACGCCAATCTTTAGCCAACTCTACACACGCCCTTGTTAACTGACCGGGGTGTTTCTCGAGCTTGGCTTCCAATCTTTCAAACAGTGTGAACGCGTCGGCCGTTGCTCCGGCGAACCCAGCGATTACTGCTCCATCAGAAAGTCGACGCACCTTACGCGCGTTAGATTTTATGACTTGTTGGCCCAACGTCACCTGTCCGTCTCCGGCAACGATGACAGAATTGCCTTTGCGCACGGATAGAATAGTCGTGCCATGCCAGATGGCAGCATCAGAAGCCATGAAGGTCCCTTTCTAAAAAGTATCGGTGATTTGTGTATTTAAAGGATGGGGTTCTACGATCAAGAGTTCAAGTGTCACCAGATAGCACCAGGCGTACTGGCGCATGATCAGACGGCGGTGACCAATGCCGGACGGCCGTTAAAACCTCTACATCTTCAATGGCGTTTTTCAATCCGGGGGTTACCCAAATATGATCAAGGCGCCGGCCCTTGTTCACAGATTCCCAGTCAGCCGCCCTGTAACTCCACCATGTAAAAACAGGATCATCTTCGCCAGAAACTTCTCGCTGGGCATCAATCCAATTCAAGGACCGTTTGACCCGTTCTAGCGCCGCGATCTCAATTTCTGTGTGAGTGATGATGTTCTTTAGTTTGGTGTGGTCCCAAACATCGGCAAGAAGGGGGGCGACATTTAGGTCTCCCGCCAGAATCATAGGGTCACGAAAGCCATACTGCCCTGCAAAGTGGTCCGCGAGAGCGTCGAGATAGCGGAGCTTGAAATCGAATTTTGGATTAACCCTCCTATCCGGTACATCCCCGCCGGCTGGAACATACAGGCAATGCACGCCAATACCGCTGCCTTCGATCCGCGCAAAAATGTGACGCGCGTCTTGGCTATCAGCCCAATCAAAGGTTTCAATATCTGTAAGTGGTAGGCGCGATAGGATGGCAACACCGTTATAGCCAGGCTGTCCATGGATGGCCTGATATTGATATCCCGCCGCTGTAATCTCGTCGACTGGTACTATGTCCGTCTTGGCTTTTAATTCTTGCAAGCAGATCACGTCAGGTTCCCAGCGATCTATCACCCTAATTAACTGATCCAGGCGTCGACGCACGGAGTTCACATTCCAAGATATGAGGCTGATGGATGTATTCTGCATGATGGCGTTATAGGTGTTCTGGAGCAGAAAAGAGAATGCGTTTCAAAGTTTTTGCAGAAAACCGTTCCAAAAATAAAGCGACGCCTGACGTTGGGGGAACGTCAGGCGTCTGTTCTTTATGCCGGACCGGCAGGGGAAACCGGTGACCCGACCCGCCGCCAACCGTTGCAGTTGCGGCGATCATGAACATAAGTATGGGGTCGCAACGGGGTGATTTCAAAGTGCCGAACCTGCATATCAGCCATGAAGATCCCGCTCGGTAAAGTTGTATGAAGATATTATGCTATTTTTACACGGGTTTAGGGCCCACTGCCCTATGACTAATAGGGGTAAAATTTATTTTCTGGGAACCTAAATGCTGGTCTTTTGCGTAGCCCTAGTCATCGTCAAAGACATCATCTTCTTCATAAATGAAAAGGGTCGAGTCGAGGACTAAATCGGTTTGGGTCTCAAAAAGAGTGACAGTGATTTCCTGGCTTTGAGCGTCTTTGACTCGCCACTGACGCAACTCGAAAGGTCCTTCAGAGAATACAAATGTCAGCTCACCTGACGTCGCACCGCCACTCTGGGATGCAGTAATTTCAATAACACCGGGTTGCCGGACGATTTCTTTTACAGTCACACCGTCGTCGGAAAACGACCACTCGGGCTCAAGTAAAAAAGCCGCTGGTGTGTCGTTAATGTCTAAGTAGCTTGGTTCTCCGAGTTCTAAGTCCACATAGATTACGTAGGAGCCATCCGCGACGATAAGAACCGGTGTCGGCGGATCGTAAGCGAGGCGCATTTTCCCAGGGCGGTCGACATAGAGGTCTCCCTCCGCGACACCCCCGCGGCCATCAACCTGAAGAAACCGTGCTTGCAACGTATCAATGGCGTTGAGGTAGGAGGACGCTTGTTCGAGTAACGCTGCATCGGATTCCGATACCGCATCTGCTGCTACAGACCCACTTAATCCGATAACTGCGGCTAAGACCGTTAGAAACGTTTTCATACTGTGCATGATGGCCAAAGCTTATGGCCGGAATGCGGCAAAGACACAAGGTCCTGCCTCAACGCATCTCTGTCATTTCGGGAAGCAAGACTTCACGTTTGCCTACATGATTCGGCTTTCCGATCATGCCTTGTGCTTCCATATCTTCAATAATCCGTGCGGCCCGATTATAGCCAATCTGAAGGTGCCGCTGAACAAAACTAGTCGATGCTTTGCGCTCGCGAGCGACTAAAGCTACAGCCTGATCAAAAAGACTGTCGCCCGTATCGGTGTTGCCACCGGTTCCACCCGTAAAGCCCGGTACGTCGGATACATCTGCAGCTTCTTCATCGGTTACGGCTTCTAAGTACGATGGCTGCCCTTGGT
>Ga0055584_100000647_pt1 | contig 33060 bp, 34 predicted proteins | sample OSDHelmetaG_FD_58716 | JGI IMG/M metagenome (GOLD analysis project Ga0055584, IMG submission 58716) | Pelagic marine sediment microbial communities from the LTER site Helgoland, North Sea, for post-phytoplankton bloom and carbon turnover... | ecosystem: Environmental > Aquatic > Marine >... | reverse complement strand
TGACGCATTCAACCGGACGGCCACGATAGGCGCCCATGATGTCAAATTCGCAAACGCCATACGGAATTTCCGATGACGACATCAGAAAGCTAAGCGGATCAACACCGACGACAACGCAGACCGGCATGGGCAGGTTCTTGGCCATGTATTTTTGACGATGCAGCCGACCATGTTTCCCGGGGGAAATATAAAACCCGACGGTTTTTTCATCATGCACCATCACGCGGTAGGTACCGACATTGATCCAGTTCTCTTCAGGGTCACGGGTGACATTAAAAGACCCGGTTCCGATATAACGCCCGCCATCCCCTTCATGCCAAAGCGGTGTCGGTAGAGAAAGCACGTCTACGTCGTCACCTTCCATGATATTTTCCATCACCGGGCCGGTTTCAACAGTTTTGTAAGGTAGTGGTCTTTGAACGACCTCCTGATAGGCCTTGTTAAAGGCGACACTTAGCTCAAACTTGGTAAGATCCGGCGGAAAGCCCAACGTAATATTCTGGCGGCGACCACCAAAGAAGTTGGTAAAGACCCGGTGCCCTTTGGGATAGCCTGGAATTTCATCAAACAAAGCGCAGGGCGCCGTTTCGCTATGCAGCAGTAATTCCGCCGCCATGCCGATATCTTCTTCCCAGGTCGCTCCTTGAACACGGCGCAGCTCGCCGAGCTTATCGACCTCTTCGATATATTCCCGAAGGTCATTAAAGGTGACGTGGTGTTTGAGATTACTGGCTTGCGATCCGTCCATCGGTGGAGTCTCCTAAATCATATTGATACGCCAAACTAAGACGATGGGCCCGATCTGTAAATCCAGCTTGCACCGATAGGCTGGCGTGACGAGAGGTTTCGTGCGATGAGATAAAATACCTCAAAGAAATCTAGCGGGTTCTCCTGTGAACGACCAAAACAGCACTGCGAATGCGACCCGTGCCGAGACCCTTCGCGGCATCGGGTGGATGGTGATCGCCGTCGCCGGGCTGGCCGGGATTGTCATCGCGGTGCGGGCGCTCAAGCCAGACATGACGGTGCCCCAACTATTATTCTTCCGGGCGTTGATCGGGTTGATTGCCATAGCCGCCATCATGATCCCTCAGGAGGGTTTACGGTCCCTCATCACCAAACGGCCCGGTTTTCAGTTCCTGCGCAACGCGACCCATGCCGGTGGACAATATTGCGTGTTTTTCGGCGTGATTTCTGTACCTCTCGCGGTGGTCACCTCGATTGAATACACCATCCCGGCCCTTACCGCCGCGATCGCCGCGATGACGATAGGCGAAAAGGTTAACCGCTACCGCTGGATCGGCATGGCGGTGAGCTTTCTCGGGGTCATGATTATCGTCCGCCCTGGCATCGTCCCCGTCGGTATTCCGACAATGATGGTGATTTTTGGCGCAGTGTTATTTTCCGCCCAGAACGTCATGGTCAAAGTTCTGTCGCACACCGAAAGCGCCAGCACCATGGTTTTCACTATGAATGTGATTCAGAGTCTACTTTTCCTAGGGCCGGCGGTTTATCTGTGGGTGATGCCCGAATGGCATCATCTGCCCTGGCTCCTGTTGCTGGGACTCTCCGGCCTAACCACACATTTCTGCCTCAGCAAGGCGCTGGTCCTGATCGACACCTCGGTATGCTTCCCAATCGATTTTCTGCGCCTGCCTTTTATCGCGTTCATCGCCTATCTGCTGTGGGATGAGACCTTCTCCCCCTGGGTCGCAGTTGGTGCCCTGGTTATCTTCGCCAGCACCTATTTTTCAATCCGCAAGGAAGCCAACGACGCGGACAAGAAATCCGGCTAACGCTTCGTCATCTGGGTTTTACCAAACAGGATGTCGCGGGATTTGTCATCCAGAACGTCGCGAGTCTTGGCCCGTTTGTCAGTTAGGAGCTTCATGCCCTCCTGCACCGCCGGGCGTGCAGCGACATCATCAAACCAGCGTTTCACATTGGGGAAATCGTCCCAAGGCTGGCCATGATAGCGATGTACGCGAACCCAGGGCCAACAGGCCATATCAGCAATTGAGTAATCATCGCCCGCCAGATAGGTCGCTTCCGCCAGCCGTCTGTCCATCACGCCGTAGAGCCGCCCTGCTTCATCGGTAAAACGGTTGATCGCGTATGGCACCCGTTCCGGCGCGGCGTCACGAAAATGATGCGCTTGTCCGCAGATCGGGCCGAGATTGCCCATCTGAAACATCAGCCATTGCATCACCTCGTAACGCTTGTTGCTTGACGAGGGCATGAATTTGCCTGTCTTGTCAGCGAGATAAAACAGGATGGCACCCGACTCAAAAATTGAGACTGGTTTACCCTCCGGTCCTTCTTCATCAACCAAGGCTGGCATCCGATTATTCGGGCTGAGTTCCAGGAATTCAGGTGCAAACTGATCGCCTGCGGTGATGTCTACGGCGACGACCTGATATTCAAGCCCGCATTCTTCCAGCATGATCGAGACTTTGTGCGCGTTGGGTGTTGGCCAGGCATGCAGTGTGATCATCAACTGTCTCCCTTGTTACGTGCCCCGCGCTGTACCGCGTAGCTCGTCGCGCAAAAGATGACAATCGCCCCGACCCATGTCCAGATATCCGGAAGTTCACTAAACAACACCCAGCCAAATGCCGCCCCGATTGGCATGCGCAGAAAGTTTACCGGCTGGACAACGCGAGCCGGCGCCAGCGCAATCCCCTTGGAGACCGTTACGTAGCCAATCGTTGAGAGGACGGAAGCACCGACAATTGCTGGCATATCGATCCAGAGAGGCGTCTTCCAATCGACAATCGCCATCGGCAAAGAAATCGGGACTAACAAAAAGTTGGCATAGAATACGATGACCGTCGTCGGTACCGTCTTTGAGAGCGATTTGATCACTGTATTGACGCTCGCATAGCTCGCTGCGCAGGCGATTGCCGCGACCGCCGCAAACGAAACTTCAATTATGCCCGGCCGTAAAACGATCAACACCCCCGCAAATCCGATAAAGGTCGCCAGCCAGCTGGCGATATCAGAGCGTTCACGGAGAAAGATAATCGCGAAGGCGATGGTAAAGAGCGGTGTTGCAAATTGCAGGGCAAAGAACTCGGCGACCGGCATCCGGCCCGCTGAATAGAACCACAGAAAAATACCAATATAGGAGAAGACTCCCGTCATCAGCACCGCGAAGGGCCGTTTCGGCCAGAGGGAAGAGCCTCGCAATTGAAAGATCACCGGCGCCAGAATGATCACCGCGATAACCGAGCGGAAAAATGTCAGAAGAAATGGTGAATAGCCTTCACCGATATAACGGATCAGCGTCGCCGAACCGACATAGCAGAAGGCGCTAACCAGCATATAGAAAGCACCCTGGACTGACGCTGGTAGAGCATTCATGTGGCTGCCGTCTTTTCCGGTGTTTTAGCACCACGCCGAACCGCATAGGTCGTTGCACAAAAGATGATTACAGCGCCAACCCAGGTCCAAAGGTCAGGGAACTCGCTGAACAATACCCAGCCAAACACGGCGGCAATCGGCATCCGCATAAAGTTCACCGGCTGGATGACCCGTGCCACCGTCAGCGAAATGGCTTTCGTAACAGACAGATAAGCCATTGTCAGGCACAGGCAGATCGCGACGATGATGCCAAAGTCATAAAGCGTTGGTTGCTTCCAGGTCACTAGCGCCATCGGAATTGAAATCGGAATCATCAGAAGATGGGCATAATAGACAATCATTGTCGCCGACACGCCTTTAGAGAGCGATTTGATAACCGTATTGTCGCTCGCATAAAAGACCGCACTAATCAGCGCTGCCATGGCCGCAAAGGAAATCTCGATAATTCCGGGGCGCAGGATTACAAGCACGCCAGCGAAACCAATCAAGGCTGCGATCCAGCTCCGGACATCTGCGTTCTCCCGTAAAAAGAAAATCGCAAAGGCCATTGTCAGAAGCGGTGTTACAAACTGCAGCGCAAAGAAATCAGCAATCGGCATCGATGCCGTGGCAATGAACCAGAAAATAATCCCCAGATAGGTAAACACCCCGGTCAGCAAATGCATGAAGAAGCGTTTGGGAATAAATAATAGCCTGCCACCTTCACTAAGATAGACCGGTGCCAAGGCAACAACCGCGACGAAGGAGCGGATCATTGTCATTTGATATGCGGAATAGGTGTCCCCCACCTCACGCACCAATGAGGCCGCACAAGCGTAGAAAACACAGCTCGACAGCATCCAGAGTGACCCGATAACCGCACCGGGTAACTGCTTCATTTCTTTTTACTCTGCTGAATAGCGTACCAAGCAGCGCCAAAAATGATCACCGCCCCAAACCAGGTCCAGAGATCAGGGAACTCGCCAAACACCATAAAGCCCATTGCGGCAGCGATCGGCATGCGCAGGAAGTTCATTGGCTGTACGACCCGCGCATCGGCCAGCGAGATACTGGAGGCCACACAAAACTGCGCCAGCGTTGCGAACAACGCCACGGCGATCAGGATCGGCCAGTCTGTCGCAACCGGTGTTTTCCAGGTCAGATATGCTGGTATCACGGCAAGCACCAGAACAAGAACGTTGACGTAAAATGTCATCACCATCGGTGAGTCCTGACGCGACAGCACTTTAATACAGGTATTTACAAACGCGTATGCCGCTGCCGTGCCGAGCGCTGCAATGACACCAAGCGAAACAGGTATATAGCCTGGTCGGATAATGACCGTCACACCCAGAAAACCGATTAATGCTGCCAACCAGCTTTTGGCGCTGACTTTCTCGCGCAACAAAATTGCCGCAACGGCAATCGTGAAGAGTGGCGAAACAAACTGGATAGCGAAGAAGTCACCAACGGGTATTTTTTCAGTGGCGTAGAACCATAAAAGAATCGAGATATAAGTTAATACGGCCCGCACGCAATGTAGTGGAAAAGCGGTGGTTTTTAACTCCTTGAGATCGCCCCGCAGGATCAGCGGTGTGAGAACGATCACCCCGACAACACAGCGCAAAAATGTTAGTTCAAAGGTCGGATAACTACCCGCCAGATAGCGAGTCAGCGTCGCTGAGGATACATAGCAAACCGACGCGCCAAGCATCCACAGAGCGCCCTTGATAGCATTGGAATAGGCAGCATCGGTCACTTGGTCGTGGCCTCCTCGCGAATGACATAATACGCAGCCCCAAAAATGACCACGGCACCAACCCAGGTCCAAATGCCGGGCAGCTGGCCGAACATCACATACCCAACGGCCACCGTAAATGGCATGCGGAGGAAGTCGAACGGCCAGACAATACGCGCATCTGCCGTCGCTATCGCCCGTGCCAGCGCCCACTGCCCAGCCGTCGTAAAGACGCCAAGGGCTATTATCCATCCGAGAGTGTGTAACGGGGGCAATTGCCAGGCAAATAACAGCGGAATTGCCGCCACAACGACCATCACCAGATTGCCAAAGACAGTGATTGTCGTCGTACTTTCAGTGCGCGACAGTTTCTTAATAAAGATATTTGTACAGCTATAGAGCACTGCGGAAGTGAGTGCTGCCAGCGCCGCGATGGTAATAGTCTCAAACCCCGGTCTCAAAATAATCAGGGTGCCGATAAATCCGACGATGCAGGCTACCCAGCTACCAACGCGCGCCTTTTCCCCGAGGAACAGTATCGCCGCGAGAATCATAAAAAGCGGCAGGGTGAATTGCAGGGCATAGACATCAGCGATTGGCATGTTCGCCAGGGCATAATATGTCGCGCCCATCGCCAGGTAGGTGAACAGGCCGCGCAACAAAAACAGATGCCAGTTCTTCAGGGACTCTTTCCCTGTTGAACCAATATGCTTACACAGAAAGGGCAGCAATATGACCGTCGCAACGACCGAACGCCAAAACACAATCTCCATCGTGTTTAGATCGGACGACAACTGCTTAACCAGTCCGGCATTTATTGAATAGCCGATACCAGACAGTACCATCCACGCGATGCCACGCATGGCAGCGCTGCGGTTGGTCGTGCTGGCGTTGGCCGCGGTCATGCCTTTTTTACGCCTCGGCTTTCGCGACGCAGCACATCATAGGCTCCCGCAAAAATGACGACAGCACCAACCCAGGTCCAGATATCTGGCAACTCTGCAAACATGACCCATCCAACAGCCACCGACCACGGCAGCCGTAAAAAATTGACTGATTGCACTATGCGGGCATCGGCTTCACGTATGGAGAATGTGAGGCAAACCATTGCCAACATAAACAGCACCCCCATGAACAAAATCCCCGGCACTTGTTCCCAGCTCGGTGTCACCCAGTTAATCGCGGCGGGAACAATGGAAAGTAGCGCCACGATCGAATTAGACACCATCGTAATCATGATAGGGCTCTCGCTGCTGCCGAGTTTGCGAATGGTGATATTGGCTGCAGCAAAAGCGAAAGCCGACACAATTGCAGCAAGAGCGCCGGGATTCATCGGGATGATACCCGGACGCACGATGATGAGCGCCCCACAAAAACCGATTACGCAAGATAGCCAACCCCGCAGACCGACATACTCTCCGAGTAATAAACCTGCGAGCAAAATAGTGAACAGCGGTACGGTAAAGAGCAGTGATTGGACGTTCGCAATATCCATTACAGAATAGGCATAGAAAGAAGCGTACATCCCGCCGAACGACAGCAACCCACGAAGGATGTAGAGACCTGAGCGACGACGAATGCCAGCAAATGATCCTTTGTCGAGGCGCATTGCCAACGGCAGGAGTAACAGGGCGCTGATGCTGCTAAAGAAGAAAAGAAGTTCTGCAACGCCGAAGTCGAAGGACAGTTTTCTGACAAAGCCGCTCGCCAAAGCCTGAAAGGCTGTTGCCAGCACCATCCACAGAACACCACGGACGACGGCGTTTGATAAAATTCCATTTTTCATGATGTTGGGGATCCAGTCGGTGCTTGGTTGGCGTTTCGTATTTTGGTTTCGCGCCACACTATGTAGTAAGACGCACCAAAAATCACTGCTGCACCAACCCAGGTCCAAATATCGGGCAATTCAAGAAACATGACGTAACCAATCAATGCGGCAAATATCATTCGGGTGAACTGGAAGGGTTGGACCACACGGGCATCCGCTGCACCAACCGCCATCGTAAAACAGATGCCCCCGACAGCACTGAAAAACGCCGCCCCAAATATCCACGGGATTTGCTCCAGAGTTGGCGTTACCCAGATAAAGACGGTTGGGATCATTGCCAGCGGCAGCATAAGCAAATTGGAATAAACCGTAATGGTTCCAACACTTTCCGTTCTGGTTAGTAGCTTTATCGTGGTGTTGGAGCCTGCTGACATCATTGCGGAAGCAATAGCAGCAACTGCGGCCAAGGTAAGCTCGATAACGCCAGGTCGCATAACTATTAACGCTCCGGCAAAGCCAACGAGGCATGCCGCCCAAGCCTGACGATCTGTTTGTTGTTTAAGGATAAATACGGCGAGCATGATCGTGAACAAGGGGATGGTGAATTGCAGGGCAAACACATCCGCAATCGGCATTTCTCCCCAGGCGTAAAACAGCGTGACCATCGCGGTATAGGCGAAAAATACCCGTAGACAATATAGAGGTAGGCGACTGGTTCGCATCACGCCAAACCCCTCACGAAAAAGCCAGGGCACTAGTAGAAGCAAACCAACAACATTTCGGAAAAGGACCAGCTCTAAAGTCGGCACTTCACCCGCGAGCTGGCGTACACAGGCACCGGCTGCAGCGCTGAGCAACATTGCCAGACTCATCCAAAGAATCCCGGCGATAGGACGGTTTGGTTTCAACTTTGTTCCTTAGTTGGCGAAGACGTTTCGCTGCTAGCGAGACGAATTGTGTTTATTTATTAGGTGAAGAATATCGGAAACAACTGACGGACGCACGGTCAGCTGTTTATTCGAAAATGGAAAGCTGGGATTCCATGTCGTCGACGCGCATTGGAAAATCAATACCGTCGCGCGCATTCATAATTTTATTTGGCGCTATGAAAGCGAGGTCACGCTGCAAATCTATCGCAAACCGAGCACTTAAACCTGCTTTCCAGGCGAGAGCGACAATCGTTTTAACGCTTTTAACGCGGACCATGCGTTCGACTGTCGGCATCGGAATTTTGGCGCGCAATGCGAGTGCTGCTTTGACGAACTCATAGTCTTTATTGTCCAAAGCCGCAGCGAGCGACTCATTCGTCAGTTTGTTTTCATCAAACAAGCGTTTGGCCCGATAGCGCGGCGCCTCACCATTCTCAGCCGTGCCGAACGATTTCGTTTTTGCGCTAGATTTGTGGTCACCCTTTGGTGTTTTCGCGAGGATACGTGCGGCGGGTTGATCCCTTCTCATTTCGATCGCCCGGTTCATACGGACAGCAACTTTGCTGTCTATTTCCCGGCAGTCACAAAGTTTGGACAGAAGTGGGGCGGCAACAAACCGAACCAATCGAACAAGCAAATTATCAGAAAGATCACCTCGCTCCACCAAAGCGGGTTGAATTTCCGGTACTGTTTCCGCCTTATGAACAATCTTTTCCAACACCGGTTCGGACAAGGAAATTTTCTTGTTTTTAGCGAGCCGTGCCATCGCCACCGGACAGTCGTCGCTAATCAATATATCGCACAAATGCGATGACACATGCTCACGATCCGCGATAGCGCATTTTGCCCAATTCGGCGCACCGACTTCTATCAATTCCGCAAGGTCCGCTTCGGTGAGAACAGGTGATTTCGAGAGAACTGGGGTCGCGACCTCCTGATCAGTGTCACGCGCCAACCCGACAACAATCTCCCGAGGGGCATGGGGCGAAGACCTAAAGGCCTCCGACAAGATTCGCCGCACACTCACGACCTGATCCCGCAGCAATGTCTCAAGGATTGTAAAGCCCATGCGCCACAGATTGCGCTTGGTATCGTCATCCAACCCGTCACCAACAATTTTGCGCGCCAATGCACAGCGAACCGAAACATCGTCGTCACGCGACAACATCACATCGGCCTGGTTTGGCGTTGACGGGTTTTCGGCAACAATCCGCCGGATTTCCACCTCGCCTTTCTCAGCGAAAAAATAGAGGACCTCAGGCGGCGTGGTGGGATCAGCGGCAAGGGCTTTACGCGCCGCATCGTCATCACTTTGCAGAATTCCGCCTAACTCTTGGTACTGTTTGGCTGCCGTTGCCATGGAATCACCTCGTCTATTGAGGTGAATGCTAATGAAACAGCCTTAAAATTTAGTTTCTTCGTTCGTAGGAATTCGACAGCATTTTATAGATAAGTAACTGAATTTATGGTCTTTATTTAGCCACTGGTCGCATTCGTCTTCCGCGACGTCAAATCAAAGGCCTCCGCCAGCAGTTCATAGGAACGGAACCGGGCCTCCAAAGTCGGGCACATCGTCAAAACAACAAATTCATCGACATCATAAAGCTTGCCCGTCGCTAACATCGCATCCCGTACTTGCTCGCCAGTGCCCCAGAAACAGCGCTGACGATTATACACCCTCAGAGCTTCCTCTTGCGGCGGATACACATAGGCTTCCGCCTCTTCAATCGACGGCACCGGTGCTGCAAGTCCCTTGCGTTGCCGAACAGAGGAAAGGTCACGGCATTTCATCAACTGTTCGGCTTTGTCTTCTGTGTCGGCTGCCACCGCAAATACGCCGATATTAACGACGGGTTCGGGCCAGGCCTCCGACGGCCGATAGTTGTCGCGATAGGCCGCGACGGCTTGTGGTCCACCCTCTGCGACAATGAAATGGGCAAATGAAAATGGTACACCGAAATAGGCTGCCATAGCCGCGCTTTGATCACTCGAGCCCAGCATCCAGACATCCGGCACAGTAGGGCCAGCGGGCATGGCTTTTACATTGGCAAACGGATGATCCTCCGGAAGGTTACCGCTCAGATAGCCCATCATATCGCGAACCTGTGTCGGATAGTGCTCGGCACCCAGCGCTCCCGGCCCGGTTTGGAGTGCCTGATCTGTTATCCGGTCACTTCCCGGCGCACGCCCGATCCCAAGATCAATTCGCCCCGGATATAAAGTCTCTATTGTGCGGAAGGTTTCTGCCACTTTCAAAGGGCTGTAATGGGTAAGCATGATCCCACCAGAACCAACCCGTATACCCTGCGTTCGGCCGGCAACCTGCGGAATCATTATCTCAGGGGCTGCACCGGCGAGCCCATTGCTACTGTGATGCTCTGCCAGCCAGTAGCGGTGATAGCCAAGCCTATCGACATGCTCAGCCAAGGCCAACGTATCAGCAACGGCATCTGCAGGGGTAGCGCCGGTTCGTATCGGCGATTGATCTAGAACACTGAGTAAAGTCATGAAATCATTTTAAACATAGTTGTATATGAATGCACCGGATTGCCTTGGCGGAGTCCGACGTGCCGCATAGAGTGCATCAATGACAGATCAATCACCTTCCGAAAACACCGCCATCGCAAAAAAAGCAGGATGGCTGGATTTATTTCGGGGAGGGCTCGGCCCTTACACAATTTTACTTAATCTCGGCATCGCGCTGCATGCCATCGATATCTTCGTCATCACGACCATTATGCCGACTGTCGTCGCGGACATCGGCGGCATTTCCTTTTATGCCTGGACATCCATGCTCTATATGGTCGGCACTATTATCGGCTCTGCCGCGGGAGGTTATTTCCGCGCCCGTTTGGGAACACGACGCGGCTATGTATGGGGTGGCCTGATCTTGCTGGTGGGAACCATTGCCTGCGCCATTCCACCAGATATGGGAACGCTTTTAGCAGCGAGGGTTGTAAAGGGAATCGGTGGCGGGTTGGTCATTGCGCAGTCGATGGCCCTCATTAGCGATCTTTATACGCCTTCTATCAGAACCCGCATCCTCGCCTTAATCTCAACAACGTGGACAGTTGCCTCCTTTTTTGGGCCAGGAATTGGTGGAGTCTTTGCTGAGGTCGATTACTGGCGAGGAGCCTTTTGGGCACAGGCTCCGTTTGTCATCGCCTTTGTCGCGATGTCATGGCACCTCATCCCTGAGAAAGTTAACTCTGAGCCACATGGCAATTTACCCTGGCGACGCCTGCTCATGCTGGCCGCCGGGGTATTGTCTGTGGGGCTTACCGGTCAATATAAAGCGCCTGTTACTAGTGCGACGTTAATCTTGTTGGCTGTTTTTCTGGTCTGGATGACCTTCCGGCGCGATCAAGCCTCAGAAACCAAGTTGTTTCCCAGCAATGCCTTGTCCTTATTTAAACCGGTGGGGCTCGCCTACTGGTCTTATTTCTTGATTTCAATCACCTATACGACGCTCTTGATTTTCGCGCCTTTATTCCTTCAGGAACTCCATAACGTCACCCCTCTTCTGCTCGGTTATTTATCACTCGTCTTCTCAACAGGCTGGACGATCGGCTCGATTGCCGTGGCGGGACTAACAGGCATGAAGGAGCGCGTGGGATCTGTCGCGGGTATGGTGTTCGCTGCGGCGACTACAGTTGCCTTTACAGTGGCAATCCTGTCCGGAACCGTCACGATGATTACGATATGGATTACGCTGGTGGGCTTCGGCATAGGCGTAACGAATGTCTTGATGACGAGTTACGGGATGAGTGTCGCGCAAGAAGGCGAAGAGGGAATCACTGCCGCTGCAATGCCGACAATTCGGTCGCTTGGGGTTGCCTTTGGGGCTGCAGCAGCTGGACTTGTCGCGAATAGTGCCGGGCTAGACGAAAGTACCTCCAGAGAGACCATCTATCGAGTCGCGGCCTGGGTTCTCGGCTTCACAGCGTTGATTCCCGCCTTCGCGGCCTTTATTTGCTACAGAGCCGTCGGTTGGGGCTGGAAATTCCGCACCGGTCGCTAGAAACTCACGGTATTGCGCCATAGAATTTGCAAGACCTTTTAGATGAGGATTTAACAATGACGATCAAAACCGTCGCGATATTGAGCCCTGGCGAAATGGGTGCCGCAACTGGCAAGGCGTTTCAGGAACATGGCTTCGATATCATCACGTCTCTTGATGGTCGCAGTGAAACGTCGCGTCAACGCGCCGCCGCTGCTGGATTTCGCGACTGCGGTTCTATCGCGTCCGTCCTCGCAGAAGCTGATATCGTGTTTTCTATTTTACCGCCCGGCGATGCGCTAGCTCAGGCCGAGCGTGTTGCGGCCGCAATGAAAGAAACAGGACACACACCCCCATATTTCGATTGCAACGCCGTATCTCCCGAAACTGCCGCACAGATCGGCGATGTCATCGAAGCCGCCGGTGCCGCCTATATTGATGGAGGCATCGTTGGTAATCCTCCTGGGGCCTCCGTTCCAACCCGCTTTTTTGTGAGCGGTAGCGGTGCTGAAGAAATGAACGTGTTCGATGGAAAAGGTGTGGACATCAAGCAATGTGGCCCCGAGTCGGGGAAAGCATCCGCCATTAAGATGTGTTATGCGGGCATAACCAAAGGCACCAGCGCTTTGCATGCGGCGATGCTGATGGCAGCCGAAAAGCTCGGTATTGCCGACGACCTTCATGACGAACTCATCTATAGTCAGGGAGCGATGTATAAACGTATGGAAGCGCTGACGTCGGCCCTTCCCGCTGTTTCAGACCGTTATATCGGAGAAATGGAAGAAATAGCGAAAACCATGGGGGCGATTGGCATGCCAACAGGGTTTCATGACGGTTCAGCCGAGCTTTACGGGTTAATGACCAAATCTCCCTACGCCTCTGAAATTCGCGAGACCGTCGATAAAAGCCGGACGATGCGTCAAACTGTGGAAGGGTGCGCAGCGGTCGTCGGCAGCAAAGACGCCGCCGAATAAATTTTTCCACCCATGATTTCGGCAAGTTTCCTTAGCAAAGGAGAGCCTTCATCCAGAACGGATAGCAGGTGAGCCGGACAGAGGTGGCAATCAGAACTCCCAAAGCCAGTCACTGGAACCATCAAATTCTTCAACGCGGTTGCCCTTTGACACAGCGCGCATTCATGTCCATCGGGCACCGCCAAAAATTCAACAACCTGACCCGCAAGTGTGAGCCAATCGACATGCCAGTGTGGCTTTTTTTCTGAACGAATATGGCGCTTTAATCGGGCTGCCAAACCACCTGGGCCACGAGCGCTGCCAAAGTAGAGATAGAGCCCAGGAGGAAGCGCAATATCTCCGAGGTTTCCAACAGTACCTTGGAAGCCATCCTTTAGCTCAATTGATAGGACGTAGGCACCAGATTGTTTTAGAAATCGATCATCTTGCATCATACAGGGCCTATCGGCGATCATGGCACCAATGTCACAAACATCTTCACCAAACAGCACAACGGTAACGTTACCAAGCGGCAAAACCGCTATCGTCAATATCAGACGAAGTTCCCGGTCGCGACGGGTGACGTTACGGATAGCACCAGGCACCGGTCAAGCCGAGCTGGTTTTACCGGGCCGTCTTTCTGAAAGAAAAGGAATCGCCTTTCTACAAAGTAAAACGAGTTGGCTTGAAGAACGGCTCGCCAAATACCCCGACCCAATTCCCTTTGAAGATGGACAAATCGTCCCCTTCCTCGGTGAGCCCTTAACCATCAGTCACCTAAACGCCAAACGGGCCGACGTTCAAAAAGACGGCGAGCAATTAATAGTCTCGGCACCCACAGCCCGCATTTCCAAGGCGGTTCACGACTGGTATCGGCGTGAGGCTGGCTGTGAAATTACCCTCTGCGCTAACCAAAAATCAAAGATGCTTGGCACACCTTATGGCCGGTTATCCATTCGTGACACTAAGAGCCGATGGGGCAGCTGCTCGGCGAGGGGCGATTTAAATTTCTCTTGGCGAGTAGTCATGGCACCCCGCTACGTTCTCGATTATCTGGTCGCTCATGAAGTTGCTCACCTCGCAGAGATGAACCATTCAACGAGTTTCTGGACCATCGTCGAACAGCTGTCTGATGAATTCGAGAAGGGACGAAAATGGCTACGCCTAAACGGCCATGAGCTTCATCGCTACGGCGTTGAACTGCCCGCACGTGAAAACCGGGCATCCGAGTAGGAATTATAGAAAACCGCCGAGAAAATAACGACTGCGCCGACGCCAACCCAGATCTCTGGCACCTGACTAAAGAAGAAATAACCAATCAAGCTCGCCCAAATAACCTTAGTGAAATCAGCCGGTAGCACCAGGGTCGCATCAGCCTTTCGGAAGGCCTCCGTCAATGCGAGCTGTGAAATTGTTCCAAAAATCGCAATTCCGGCCAGCCACAATAATTGTTCTGCCGTTGGCCATTGCCAGAAGAATACCGCAAACATAAAGGCGATAGGCGTTTGCAAAAGACTTGAATAGAGCGCCACGGTCACTGATGACTCTGTTCGTGTCAGTACCTTGATTACGACCAAGGCCACCGCCCACAAACTATTGGATATCAGAACCATTAAGGCGCCAAGAGACACTACCTGTATACCTGGCCGTAAAATTATCAGAGCCCCGGCGATACCAATCGCAAGCGCAATCCATCGATGCGGGGTCATACGTTCCCGCAAAAATATGACGGCCCCAACCGTCGCAAAGAGTGGTGCCGTCAATCCGAGCGAAACCACTTTGGCCAGCGGCTCCAGACTCAATCCATAGAAAAACGCCAGCATCGCCAGAACGTTCAGGACTGATCGCAGGACATGCAGACCGAACTTCCGAGTGATTAAAGGGCGGAGGCCGCCGCGGAGAAAAAGCGCGGACATAAATATCAGGCCAAGCAACTGCCGAAAAAACGCGATTTCAAAGACATGCAGGTTGCTGTGTGACAGATGCTGGACAGCCCCGTTAGCGCCGGATATGGATGCCGCAGAGCCAAGCATGAACCCGACCCCTTTGGCACCATCGGGCGCCGAGCCAAATAGCGCGGATAGTCGGGTCTTTATATTGGCCATGTGCGAAACAATAAGTGCGGGACCTTACCTCTATCATGATTCATAGAAGATGGCACAGCTTTGCTGAAACCTGATAAACAACGCTGACAACACGCAATAGTCCAAAAAGAACATGAAAACTGACGCCTTCGATTTCGATCTCCCAAAAGAGCTAATCGCCCAGGAGCCCGCCACACCACGGGATTCAGCGCGCCTGCTGCATATCGGCGAAGATCTTGTCGATCTTTCGGTTCGAGATTTACCAAAGCTAATCAATCCTCGCGACGTTTTGGTCGTCAATAATACAAAGGTCATTCCTGCCCGTTTGCGCGGACGCCGGGGGGAAGCGTCAATCGAGATCACGCTACACAAACGCAACGGCGATGAAACCTGGTGCGCCTTTGCGCGCCCCGCAAAACGCCTGCGCGAAGGCGACATCATAGAATTCGCCTCCAACTTTTCTGCTGCCGTTGTTGAGAAAAGAGATAGCGGCGAGATTGTTGTCGGGTTTTCAGGACAAGAGGTTTTCAGTGGCCTTGCTGAAAATGGCTTTATGCCCCTGCCACCCTACATAGGTCGAAAAGAAGGCGTCAGAGAAACCGATCACCAAGACTATCAGACAGTTTATGCTGCCAAAGCTGGTGCGGTTGCCGCACCAACCGCTGGACTTCATTTTACGGACTCCTTGCTATCAGAAATAAAAAACGTGGGTATCGACATCGTTGAACTCACTTTGCATGTAGGCGCTGGCACGTTCCTCCCGGTGAAGGTCGAGGATACCGACGAACACAAAATGCATTCTGAATGGGGACGGCTCGATGAAACAGCTGTCCAGAGGATAATGAAAGCACGTCATGCCGGTGGCAAAGTAATGGCGTGCGGCACTACCGCACTACGGCTCCTGGAATCAGCGGCGCCTGCTGTTGGAGAACTCGCCCCCTTTGAGGGCGATACTGATATATTTATTACGCCCGGCTATAAATTTCGGATTGTCGATAGATTGATGACAAATTTTCATCTGCCCTGTTCAACCCTGTTCATGTTGGTTTCGGCCTTTTCAGGGCTTGGCCGGATGAAGGCCGCCTACGCCCATGCCGTCAATTCGAAATATCGCTTCTATTCCTATGGCGACGCCTGTTTGCTGGAGAAAAACGAGCCATCATGACCCCGACTGGCATCAAATTCGAACTTATTGCCACCGATGGTGCCGCTCGTCGGGGCCGTCTATCAACCGCTCATGGCGAGATCAATACACCGGCGTTTATGCCTGTAGGTACAGCAGGAACCGTAAAAGCCATGATGCCAGAAGATGTCGCAGCAACGGGTGCTGAGATCATCTTAGGGAACACCTATCATCTGATGCTACGCCCGACGGCTGAGCGGGTCGCCAGGCTAGGCGGATTGCATCGATTTATGAATTGGCCAAAACCAATCCTCACCGATTCCGGCGGTTACCAAGTGTTCTCGCTTTCGAAGCGGCGGACGATCAGCGAGGACGGTGTCATCTTTCAGTCTCACATCGATGGCACGAAAATTGACCTAACACCGGAACGCTCAATAGAAATTCAAAATCTGCTCGGTTCCAACATCACGATGGTTCTGGATGAATGCACTGAGTGGCCTATATCAGAACCGGATGCCCGCAAATCGATGGAGCTTTCCATGCGGTGGGCGGTCCACTGCAAAGAAGTCTTTGACGCAAGACCAGGCTACGGGCTGTTTGGCATTGTCCAGGGAAGCATGTACCGCGAACTTCGCCATGAATCTGCAGCGCGATTAATTGAAACCGGATTTGATGGCTACGCGGTTGGCGGGTTAGCCATTGGCGAACCACAAGACGTCATGTTTGAAGTGCTTGACTATACGGTCCCTAGCCTGCCTAAGGAACGACCCCATTATCTGATGGGTGTCGGCAAGCCAGGCGATATCGTTGGCGCTGTTCAACGCGGGATCGATATGTTCGATTGCGTCATTCCAACTCGATCAGGTCGTACCGGCCAGGCCTTTGTCCGCGGCGGCTCGCTCAACCTTCGCAATGCAAAACATACGGAGGATGAAAGACCGCTTGATACGCGCTGTACATGTCGAGTTTGCACCAACTATAGCCGGGCCTATCTTCACCACCTCATTAAAGCCGGCGAAATGCTGGCGGGAATGCTTTTGACACTGCACAACCTGCATTACTATCAGGCCTTGATGGCCGCCATGCGTGACGCGATTGAGAATGAAACGATGAGTAACTTCGTGGCCACATTTGCTGCGGAACAAGAAGCTGGTGCAGTTGTGTCGGAAACCAAATAGATGACGGAGATAATCAATGACTGCGAATAGTGACGAAACATTGACCCAACTTGGTGCCCATACGCCGATGCCGGCATCTCCAGAAGAAGCGGTATTGGAGCGGGTCAGCAATCCACAAACGGGTACGATGTATCTCGCGAGGTTTACCTGCCCGGAATTCACCAGCCTGTGCCCGGTTACCGGCCAGCCCGATTTTGCTCATCTGGTTATCGACTACGCGCCGAACGAATGGATTGTCGAAAGCAAGTCCTTAAAGCTTTTTCTTGGGTCATTCAGAAATCACGGTGCTTTTCATGAAGATTGTACGGTCGGCATTGCAAAACGGCTTGAAGAATTACTGTCACCACATTGGTTAAGGATTGGCGGTTATTGGTATCCGCGGGGCGGTATGCCGATAGACGTGTTCTATCAAAATGGCCATCCGCCCGCTGATCTGTGGATTCCGGATCAAGGCGTCTCTACCTATCGCGGGCGCGGGTGAGCAAAGCACAACCAGACAAAGCAGACGCAACAGCTTCGATAAGGGATCGCGCCCTGACATTGGGGTTTGACGTTGTTGGGTTTGCGCCAGCAACGCTCAGCGAGAAAGCGCGTGAACGTCTCTGTGATTATATTTCAAACGGATATCACGGCGATATGGGCTGGCTAGCCGAACGCACTCAGCAGCGATCTCAACCAACGGATCTATGGCCAGAGGCGAAAAGTGTAATCGTCGTCGGATTGAATTACGGCCCGAAAGACGACCCGCTAGAAGTGCTCGACAAGCCCGAGCGTGGTGCAATTTCCGTATATGCCCGTGGACGGGATTATCACGATGTCGCCAAAAAGAAACTCCGGGTTCTCGCCCGATATATCGCCGATGATCTCGACGGTGACGTAAAGCTTTTTGTCGATACTGCGCCGGTTATGGAAAAGCCACTAGCTGCAAAGGCTGGGCTTGGATGGCAAGGTAAACACACAAACCTGGTGTCGAAGACCGCCGGGTCCTGGCTTTTCCTGGGCGAAATCTACACGACCTTATCATTGGCTGAGGAGAGTGAAGGCGAAAACAACTGTGGTAGTTGCTCTCGCTGTCTCTCTGCCTGTCCCACAAATGCCTTCCCGGCACCTTATAAGCTCGATGCTCGCCGATGTATCTCGTATTTAACAATTGAGCATAAGGGTCACATTCCCCTCGAATTCAGAGAAGCAATTGGCAATCGGATTTATGGCTGCGACGATTGTCTCGCTGTTTGCCCTTGGAATAAATTTGCACACCTAACGAACGAACCAGAACTTGAAGCTAGGCTGGAGTTACGGTGGCCGCGGCTCGTAGACCTGGTGCAGCTGGATGATGCCGCCTTTAGACAAATCTTCTCAGGTTCACCGGTAAAACGGCTGGGCCGTGATCGATTTATCCGAAATGTCCTGATCGCCATCGGCAACAGCAGGATGGCCGAGTTAATACCTTATGCAGAAGCTAAACTAGAAGACAAATCCCCGTTGGTAAGGGCAATGGCTGTGTGGGCTCTTTCACACCTAATATCATCCAATTCATATGCGAAATTGCGCTCAATTCATCAGAAGAATGAACCCGACATAGAGGTTCAGCAAGAATGGGAGGACAGAGGTTAATCTTAGGATTTAGCGGCGTTTGGCTGTGTACTGTAGGTAAATTTTACAGTTAGGTCATATCAAATTGCAGCTACCCTTGATAACTAGCTGGAATCCATCATTTTAACGACAATGGTACACTTCTTGCTTCGACGTAGCGGGGCAGTGTGTGCTTCACAAAGTATTTACACTGAAAATATGGTCAATGACGGTTTTAAAGTTCAGGAACAGGATGATTGCGATGATGATTGCCGCCTTTGGTGTGATCATTGCTGTGTCCGGACCTGCCCATGCCATCGCGACTTATAGCTCCAGTTCCTCAGCGACGGTGACGATAACAGGATTCAGCACAACCTCAGGGCCCGTTTCCAAACCACCGACACTCGTAATCGAGGGTACGTCGGAAGCGAGCCTTCCCGAGAGTGGGACGGTTACGAGCGGTACGGCTAGTGCTGCAATAACCGAATCAACCCTGATAATTTCAGGGACACCTTTGGCGATTATCACCGCTGACAGCGTCTCTAACATGTCTACCGCTAGCGGTAGCGCGGCGCCTCTCGGGGGACAGTCCACCTCAGACTAGGTTACAAATGGTGAAATATTTTTCGGCAATGCCGGCACCGAAGATATCACTGTCACGTTAGGAATTGATTGGGCCTATTCTGTCATGGCGTCGACCTCTGGCATAAACCAAAAAGCGATCTCCTTCTCCAGCATCATTGTAGACACGTTGATTTTTGACTCGATCGGCGAACAAGTAGGTGAAGATATTTTCGACGTTGATCAACTCGCAATAGCGAATGGTCTTAACGGCACTTCCGAATCGTTTTCAGATTCTGATATTTTCTCGGTTGATGTTGTCGTTCTCGCAGGGTCGGTTACCAGCGTCGGTCTTTTTGTCGATGCTCGGGGATATGCTGAAGTTCCCGCGCCACCTTCATTCGCCCTATTGTCCTTGGCGGTGATCGGTATTGGATTTATCCGACACCGCAGGGCACGACCGCTCTCGACGTAAAAATGATGTTGCCTGCATCAAACAAAGGTAATTCGCCTAATAAAAACACCGAACGACCTAACCAACGAATAGAGATTGAAGGCGAGCCCGATCTGCTTACAGGAACTCTGGATAAGTGGCACGCCTATAGGCAGGCGCTTTCAGTATTACCGCAGGAAAATGAGAATGTCCGGGTTGCGATCGCTGTCGCAGATGCCAGAATCGCTAGATTGAACGCTGACAAATAATTCTGGAATGATGTGATCTATTATTTCGGCGAAGTAATCCTCAGTGCCGACGCTGCACCTTCAGATAATCATGACGATCACCTGACCGGATAACAACGTCGATTTGGCGCGATCCACGCACAACGCTAATACTAACATCGGCGCCTGCACCACCGGCCGACCAAATCTTACGATACATGTCTGATAGGCTTTCGACAGCCTGAGATTCAATTTCTTCGATAATATCACCAACCTGTAAATCAGCTTGATCCGCCGGCCCACCATCGTGAACTCCTGAAACAACCAAATGCCCCAGCGCTTCAGTTGTTTGCATCCCTAACCAAGGCTTTGCGTTCTTTTGCGCACGTCCGGTATCTACAAGCTCTTGATAAATTGGCGGCAACAAATCGATTGGGACAAACATGTTCCCCTGACTTTCACTGCTATTCCCTCCGGGATCCTGAACAAACAGCGATCCAATTCCGACAAGAGAGCCGGAACGAGGGTCAATTAGAGCACCACCACTCCATCTCGGATGCAACGGTGCAGTGAAAATTGCGGAATCGAGCAAATATTCCCAAGAACCTGCAAACTCTCGTCGGTCAACAACGTGCCCTAATATTGCGGACGGAATACCTCCCGATGCTGCGACAACAACCTGATCATCGGTCAATATATTGTCGACATTGGAAGCTATCGGAAGTGGTGTGAGATCGAGAGGTTTCACAGTTCTGACCAAACCAAATCCGGTTCTATGGTCATATCCAACAACCTGTGCCGGAACCTCATCGCCATTTGGTCCACCGATTTCTATGTCTGTCGCCTCGGTTATCAGATAGCCAATTGTAACCAGAGTACCGTCGGTATCGATGAGTACGGCATTGCCTTCTCTCTCCGTGCCAAGATTTCTGGCACTATGAGCGTCAGCCGGTATTTTAGACCGCAGCGACCTTACCGCGGATAACCCCACCTCAAGATCAAAGGCGACATCGTCGTCAGTTGGCTGTGGCCCTGGCATAGGGGGTTCACCCAGAGGCAAGATGCCATCAAGTCGGTGCCCATTGGCGCGCGTTACTTCTGTCAATTTTTCTATCCCGTTTAAAGTATATTATTCTTTATTATTCAGCAGACCTATTATCAGGAGACACGACCTTGGTGACAACAATTGATACTCCAACAGCAAGCTCACAAGGCCAGGGGAATAAAAATTCCTAAAATCCAATAGGAGTCGGTAAATTAGGGAAGCCAAAAACACATCACTGGTTGAAATAAGTTTAATCCATGCCATTAATTTTATAATTTTTTCGAATTTTTTCTGTTACCCATTGAAATATAAAAGAAATTCTAATTCTTCGGCTCAGATATTTCTTGCGAATTGTCTTTGAAATAAACGATTATTTCCCGTAGTGTCCATATAACAACGAATTAAAGTCTGTGCCAGATAGACGGGGGTTTTCTGGCCACCTATCAGGGTCGATGACTTATAAGATGAATCGTTCGATTACCTCCGCAGTAGCAATAGTCTTGCTTTTGTCCGCGATCGTCAGCGCCCCGTTTAATCGGGCAAATGCTTTGATGTTCGTAATCGATTTCGATCCAGTTGGAATCTACGGTGGCCTTAATACAGTGGCCATGTCTTCATTCGATGTAACGCCTTACGGATTTAGTAGTGGGCAAAGGAATACCGTTATTGCGTCTATAATGACAGAACTCAAAAACGACTTTCACAATATAGTTTCCCCTTCTATTCCCTCGGGTCAGCAACTTGCTGTCGATTTTGTCCGAGGAACGATCGGCGATGGTGGTGCTACGGCAAATGGCGACAGCAATTATTACTATGTTGCCGTGGGAAACGCCAATAACGCGAGTGAACCACTCGGAGAAGCGTTCTTAAATAGTGCGTTCGGCCTCGCGGGCAACACCATTGCAGCCTTATATACCGATGAAATCTTCTCGGGTATTTTGAATGCTCATGGAACGGCTGGTGACCTGTTTCAGACGACCCACGTCATAGAGGGCACTCTCGCGCATGAGATCGGCCATACGCTCGGTCTGGAGCATTGTAATTTTTCAGGTGCGGTAACGCCAAATGGACTCGACCCGCTGATGGCATCCGGCGCAACAGGACTACCCAACGCGAACCGGCTGAATGATTGAGAATTTTCGACATCATGCATAGAGGGGGCAGGGACACAAGCCACCATCGATCTTCTGGCAGCGAACGTGGGATTAGAGGATACACCCATTCCTAAGCCAGCGACGATCTTAATTTTTGGAATTGGTATCGCAGGATTCCGGTTTATACGGCGCTAAACCCACCTTTCAAAAAAGCTCTATAGCCTCTCTATAAAATTTACCATTCGTTGACGCATCTCGGCGTCCGGCAAATCTCCTAGCCCGGAGGCCATGTTATCCAACATATGCGATATGACTCCGGTTGCGGGAATGAGACAGGTAACCGCCGGATTTCCAAGCAGATATTTTAAAAAGAACGCAGCCCAGCTCTCACAGCCAAATTCTTTGGCCCAATCCGGTAACGGCTTTCCTCGAACGGCGCCAAAGATATTTCCACCATCGAAGGGGCGATTGACGATTATGGCAACGCCATTATCCGCCGCCAACGGCAACAACTGGCGTTCTGCCTCTCGCACAGCGATGGAATAGGGTAACTGCACAAAATCCATCGACTCCGACGTGATGATGTCAGCCAGTTGATCAAAGGCGCGCGGTATATAATGGGTAATCCCGATATAGCGGATCAGGCCCTGCTCTTTCCAATCGCGAAGCGTCGAAAGATGTGTCCGCCAATCCACCAGATTATGAATCTGCATGAGATCAATCACGTCAACACGCAACAACTCCTTTGAACGGCGCATTTGATCGATGCCGTGCTGCCTGCCTTCTGTCCAAACTTTTGTCGCGATAAAGGCACTATTTCGGTGTTCTGTCGTACTCAGCAACTCGCCAACAACGCGTTCCGCTGCACCATACATCGGCGAGCTATCGATCATCGACCCTCGACCATCAAACAATGCGTTCAAGACAGCTGTGCGCGATGAACGTTCCGAATAGCCTTCACCAATATCAAAAGATCGCCAGGTTCCCAAGCCGATGACCGGCAACAGTTCTCCACTCGACGGTATCGCTCGCGTCAACATTTAGGTTTTGCCGTTCTCTCCCGGTTGGCGCTTGAGATAAATATAGCCGCCATCGACCAGGAGATTTGTCGCCGTGACAAATGACGAATCTTCTGACGCCAAATACAAGACAGCTTTGGCAATTTCTTCCGGTTGCCCGACCCGTCCCAGCATGTGCAGCTTACCACGCGATTCGTGAAATTCCTCTGCGGTGTCAAACCGCCGCCGGGTTCTGGGAGTTTCGATGACACCAGGGGAAACCGAATTTACCCGGATGTTATCGCCAGCGACCTCAGCCGCCAGGATCGTAGTCAGATGAATAAGAGCTGCCTTGGTTGTGCAGTAGGCCGAACGATTTGGCACACCTATAGTACCGAGTTGAGACGCCATATTGACGATTGCTCCCCCACCCGCCTTGCGAATTTCCGGGACAGCGAATTTCGACATCAAAAACGGCCCAGTGAGATTTACAGCAAACGCGCGGTTCCAATCCTCCAATGGTAATTCGTCCACTGGCGCATCGGGTGTCACCGCTGCCGCAACGTTGACCAAAACATGCAATTTACCAAATGCGGAGACTGCCGCATCGACAGCTGCCTTACATTGAGATGAGTCAGCCACGTCGATTGCGATTGGTTCCGCCGCCCCACCTGCATCTTTGATCTCCTGAGCCACAGATGTTGCTGTTTCAGCTCGTTCATCAGCGACCAGAACTTTCGCGCCCTCAGCCGCCAATAAGCGAGCCGACGCGCCTCCAATAGCTCCACCACCGCCGGTAACTAGCGCGACTTTATTTTGCATTTTCCCTGTCGTTGTCATCTTCTTGTTCCTCGCGTCAGTAATAATTTTTGTAGGTTTACGGTAGGCCGAGAGGGAACCATACGCAATGTCAGATCGGATGTTTGACAAGTGTCAGGGTGGCGCGCACATTGCCTTGAAATGTCCAAATCCCCAGAAACCAAGCCACCAGGACTAACTTTCATGGCGCCCATTCTCGAGCGCTGGAGCCTCATTTCACCAAACATACGGGGCGCCTGTTTTGTGGTTGTTGGCGCCTTTCTGCTGATCGTAATGGCGTCACTCGTCAAACATCTCGGCAAGACATTGCCTGCCTTCGAGGTGCTGTTTGTTCGTTTTCTAGCCGGTCTAATTGTCATCACACCACTCGTATGGCGAATGGGTCTAGGAATCGTCAAAACTTCAAAAATACATCTCCACGCAGCGCGTGGATTTGTCGGGTTCATGGGCAACCTTTGTTTCTTTTTTGCGTTGATACACATCACTCTGGCAGACACAGTAACCATTCAGTTTTCGCGTCCGATGATCATGATTGTTGTTGCAGCGCTCTTCCTGAATGAAGTGATCGGATTTAAGCGCGGTATCGTCACATTGTTAGGGTTCAGTGGAATCCTACTAATAACAAAACCCTTCGGAGTCGGATTTGATCCCTGGTATCTGGTTGCTCTGGGTGGAACCGTATTTGGTACGGGAGTCGTCCTGACGGTTAAACTGCTAAGCCGTACAGAATCGACGGTAACGATAATGTTCTACTTCGCGTTATTCACCACGCTACTGGCTTTCATTCCGGCAATGTTTGTCTGGCAGACCCCGACTTGGACGGAGCTCATTCTTCTCGCCCTCACCGGCACGCTCGGAATCGTTGGCCAAGGACTGTTCACGCATGGCGTCGGACTCGGAGAAACCAGCTTCGTAATGCCATTTGATTACATGCGGATCGTTTATGCATTCTTCCTTGGCATCATATGGTTCTCGGAGACTCCTGGTTGGTGGAGTTATGGTGGTGCCGCGATCATTATCGGCAGCAGTGTCTATCTTCTGCGAACTGGAAACGCGAAAAAGGCCGTAGCGAAAGAAGATTGAAGACAGTATTCAAGAAAACAAAATCCATTCCACGACAGGGAGACTGTTATGACCACATTAATCACCGGCGCCGGCCTCGTCGGCACCTCCTACGCCCAGCATGCCGTTCGCCGCGGCGAAAAAGTCGTTTTTGTTGACCCTCTCCCGCGCGAAGACTATATCCGCGCCAAGCTCGGCAATGCCGATTACACCTATATCAATGAAGATGTCCGTAGCCTTCCCGGACTGGTTTCCACGATCAACACCCATGGCGTGGATACCATCCTCAATACGGCATCGGTCATTGGCAAGAAGGTCAGCAACCCAATTCATTTTGGATACGACCTCAATGTCGGCGGGGTCATGGCGGTCGCCAATGCTGCACGACTCACCGGTATCAAGCGTGTCATCCATATCAGTACCTTCGGCGCGTATAACTGGCGAAAGATCACCAAAAGCCCGGTCGTCGAGGACAACCTTCTCGGAGCAGGTTCAGCCTACAGCAACTCAAAAGTCTCGCAGGAAATGATCCTCGAAGCCTATGCCGAGGATGCAGGTTTTGACCTGTTCATGCTGCGGCTGGCAAACGTCTTTGGTGTTGGTCATTTCTGGGCTGGTTCAGGCGGCGGCCAAAAAGTCCAGGACCTTGTTATGGCCGGAGTCACGGGGGAACCAGCAAAAATTCCCGAAGAGCAAACGATGGATTTCGTCTATCTATACGCCAAGGATTGCGGTCGCGCCGTTGATATTTGCGCAACTATCGACCAACCCTCTGAACGCGTTTTCAATATCGCATATCCCGTTGTCACATCATTCAATGATCTGGTTGCGATTATAAAGGATCAGCTACCGAATTTACGAGTCGATATTATCCCCGGAGAACCGCCATTAAACCGGGGTGCAGCCCTTGACATCACCCGCGCCAAAGAAATGTTGGGATGGGAACCGGAATTTTCCATGGAAGACGCCTTTGCGGACTATGCGGCGGACCTAAGAGCACAGATGGATAAATAAATCTTCAAAGACGCAGGGATAAATCGCTCTAATCCTTCGTAAAGAGTATTGGATAGAAATATCTTTTGCCTAATCTCCGTCGGCATCCGATCGCGTCGACGGCACAGGAGATGGACAGATGACCAGTGTCGATGCCTTTATCGCTGCCAACCGGTTTGGGCTTGGTCCCAAAGGCGGATATCTGGGTGGAATAGCTGCCGATCCACAAAGCTGGTTAATGCGCCAACTCGGAACAGAAGATGGCGCACTCCCACATCTGCAAGATTTACCGACAAGCGAAGCAGTCGTTCGTACCTGGATGCAGGCACGAGGCTCGCGCGAAATGCGCAAAATATTCAGCAAAAATCGCATAAAACCGTTATTTCGCAAAGAAATCATCCAACGCACCCGGGCTGCGATTGAGACCGACACGCCGTTTCGAGAGCGTCTGGTTAGGTTCTGGAGCAACCATTTTACCGTTTCGATCACCAAAGGCCGCGTTAGGGGAATCGCTGGCGCATTTGAACGCGAGGCCATCAGACCTTTCGCCACTGGCAACTTCGCCGACATGCTGTTGGCGGTCATGCGACATCCCGCCATGCTTATCTATCTCGATAATCAGGCCTCTATCGGCCCCAATTCGCGACTGGGCAAAAAAAGAAATAAAGGTCTAAACGAGAACCTGGCTCGCGAAATTCTTGAACTACACACGTTGGGCGTGAACGGTGGCTATACGCAAGATGATGTCATCGCTTTAGCCAAGATGTTGACTGGATGGTCGGTCGCGGGAAAACGCTCCCCTCACGCCGGACGATTCAAATTTAATGCACAACGGCATGAACCCGGCGCAAAGCAATTTATGGGAAGGCGTTATCACGAAGACGGCGAGGAGGAAGCAGAGCAGGCACTTCGCGCACTCGTCAAACATCCTTCTACTTCCCGGTTCGTCGCAACAAAACTTGCCCGGCATTTTGTATCGGACAGCCCCTCCGCTCAAGTCGTGGGCCAGCTCCAGAGAAAATTCCAGGAAACCGGTGGCGATCTTGGTGCCATGGCGCGTGAACTCATTACGCTGTCAGCCATATGGGACGAGCCCCTTACCAAAGTTAAATCACCCAGTGAGCTGGTCATTTCCGTCATGCGTATGTTGGGGCCACCCTAAAAACCCAAGCAAATGATCCATCCATTACGATTGTTGGGTCAATTGCCCTTCTCCGCTCCCTCACCAGCGGGGTGGCCTGATACGGCGAAAGACTGGATTAGTCCGGAATCTTTGTTACGCCGTATTGAACTTATGGATTTCCTGGCACGCCGCCAAACAACGCGCGAGGACCCCATAACACTTGCGGATCAAGCATTTGGCCCCGTCGCCCGCGAAGAAACTTTACTGGCTATCAGACGGGCGCCAAGCCGTCGGGCCGCTTTTTCTGTTCTTCTCTCTAGCCCCGAATTTCAGCGGAGATAACTTATGACATCACGTCGTGGATTCCTGATGGGCGCGACCGCCGCCGGATTGTTAAGCGCCGTTGCACTCCCTGGCATTGCTGTCGCTGCTGCAAACACAAAAAAACGATTTGTCCTTGTCATTTTACGTGGCGGGATGGATGGATTGGCTGCCTTCCCGCCAATTGGTGACCCCGATTACCAGTCGCTTCGCAGCGGCTTAGCCCAAGCGGCAGATGACACTATTGCCCTTGACGGTAATTTTTCAATGCATAAGTCGTTGGCACCGCTGATGAAACATTACAAAAAACGTCATATGGCCGTTGTCCATGCCGTAGCTGTTCCACAACGGACTCGTTCGCATTTTGACGCCCAAAACGTTCTCGAAAACGGCGCTTCTAAAGCGCATTTATTACAAGACGGCTGGCTCAATCGAGCCTTAAGGGTGATTGATTATAGGGAACAACGGCTCGGATTGTCTGTTGGGTACAGCACACCACCCGTGATGCGCGGAACGACCCCCACCACTTCATGGGCGCCAGCCCGCATCCCCCCTTCGCCACCTGATCTACTTGATACATTGGGGAGCCTATACCAACCCGACCCTATACTAGGTCGAGCACTCAACGAAGGACGGCGGGCGCAGGAGATGACGGGCGCTGTCCTCGGCGATACCAAAATGAAACGAGGCAATATGCGTAGCCCTGGACGATTTAAATCACTTGCTGAATCTGCCGGAAGACTACTCGCGGCAGAGCAAGGCGCCAGGATCGCGGTCATTGAGATGGGTGGCTGGGACACACACGCAAATCAAGGAGCAACGACCGGGCGATTAGCGCGCAATCTCGGACTGTTAGCGAACGGGCTTAACGAACTTTCACTGCAACTCGGTCCTGTTTGGCGAGATACTGTTGTCTGCGTCGTCACCGAGTTTGGCAGAACTGTCCGCATGAATGGCAGCAAAGGCACCGACCACGGCACCGCAGGCGCCGCTATTTTACTAGGCGGGGCGATTGCTGGTGGACGGGTCGCAACGCGATGGCCCGGATTAGCGCCGAACGCCCTTTATGGCGGCCGGGATTTAGCCCCGACAACAGATATGCGTGGCCTGTTCAAAACCGTTCTGCATAATCACCTCAATATTCCCTCAGCTGCCCTCGACCAGAAAGTATTCCCAGACAGTAAAAAAGCCGAAGCACCACTAGGACAACTTATTCGGATATAGTCGTAAATTGGCAAATATTCGATTATTGCGGCCAAAATCACCGAAAATAAAATATGCGAATCTTACTAGCGCAGCGGGTGTTTTGACCGTACGCTATGAGTACAAAAACGACTCATAAAGAGCGTAGCTATCTCAGGGGAACAACAAGAATGATTTCAATCAGCCATCTAATGAAAGAATTCACGGTGACCGATGGCAAGGTCGCAGCGCTAAACGACCTCAACATCGAAGTCGACCCAGGTGAATTTTTTGTCATTGTTGGTGCCAGTGGTTCTGGCAAAACCACGCTCCTGCGCTCTGTCGCAGGGCTCGAGACGCCCGACACAGGCTCCATAAAAATCGCAGACCGCACGGTATTTTCAAACGAGCCCCCTGTTTGGATACCAGCGCAAGAACGCGGATTTGGCATGGTGTTTCAATCCTATGCCGTCTGGCCGCATTTAACGGTCTATGAAAACGTGGCCTTACCGCTAAAAGAAGGCGCCCAAAAAATCCCGAGCAACGAAGTCGACGGGCGCGTTAAACAAGCCCTTGAAATGGTCCAGCTGGAAGAGCAAATACACAGACCTTCGACGCTGTTGAGTGGTGGCCAACAACAGCGCGTTGCCTTGGCACGCGCCATTGCCGTGAACCCTAGTGTTCTCCTGATGGATGAACCCCTCAGCAATCTGGACGCCCGCCTTCGCGAAGAGGTTCGCGGCAAAATTCGTGAACTCGCGAAACACCTTGAAGCCACTGTCCTTTATGTGACTCACGATCAGATCGAGGCCATGGCCGTTGCCGACAAGATTGCCCTTATGAGTTTCGGCAAGCTGTTACAATATGGTGCTCCAATTGACCTCTACAGAAATTCCAATTGCGCAGAAGTTGCGGAATTTTTTGGCACAGTAAACTGGCTGCCCGGCGAGTTGGACGGAGATGTTGTAAAGACAAAAATTGGTGAGTTCTCCGCATCTCAGAAATCGATTGACGATAAGAATGTCTGGGTCGGAATCAGGCCGGAGTGCCTGGCATTTCCTGAAGAGCCATACAACTCACAACCCAACCATATTCTCGCCGATCTAAAGCATTCTGTGTTCCTCGGTGATCAGTACACTTTCGAAGCGTTATCCTCCGATTCAGTTTTACATGGCAAAAGCCGGTCGGCACCCAAAATGCAGTCGGATCGACTGCATATTGCGGTAGATCCAGACGATGTAATGATATTCGCAGCAGATGATAGTAATTCGACATTTATCAATGCCTCGATGGCGGCCAACTAGTGCTGCCTATGAACCTGGATTTTCGTTTTGGATGTACTCAATATAACAAGTAACGGACTGTCGCCAAGAAACTAAATTTGCTGATAACTGTTTAAATTCTGAAAATTTAGGATCGAGGCCAAAAAAGAAAAAATACTTTAGGGGCGAAACAGAGACGTTGCGTCCACATTGAAGCAGAAAGACAAAGAAAGGTAAGGAGGCCGTTTATGTCAAACAAGATTTCAACTTTATCCGCCCTTGCAGTGATTCCAGTCACCGCATTGTTGGCGTTGGGTCCCGCATCTGCTGCGGACGCACCAAAAAATCTGCAAGAACTTATTGCAGGGGCAAAAAAAGAGTCGACACTGCGCATTTTATGGTCGTCCGCCAGCTTAAACGGGAGTAAAGGCGCCAAACATATCGTCTCTTCCATGAATAAAAAGTATGGCACGAACATCAAAGTAAAATTCACACCAGGGCCTTCCATGACCCGGGTTATCGCTAAGCTTACCCGCGAAATGAAGGCGGGTCAGAATGCCAGTTCCGATGTTGTCTGGAATAACTCCGGTGGCTCACTAAAGGGTTCAAAAATTGGGCTGTTCCGCAAGATGAACTGGCTGAATTATCTCAGTCGCCCCATGCTTAAGGAAAAAGGCTTCGATCCGGTCGCCCCCAATGGCACTGGCATTGCAAGCGCAGGGACACTCGTTGGCGTCGTTTACAACAGCGATATGGTAAAGGGTGCCGATATTCCAAAGACTCTCGCCGACACGCTAAGACCCAAATGGAAAGGCAAAATTGCATCAACCCCTTACGCAGCGGGCATGCGGGAATTTGCCATGCCTGATCTCTTGGGCACGGAGAAAATGACGGCCTACACCAAGAAGCTGTCTGACAATATTGGTGGCCTGATGCGTTGTGGTTCAATGAATAAGATCACCAGCGGTGAGTTTCTGATGCTGGTTTTGAGCTGTGGCGATCAGTATGTAAATCAGGCAAAGCGTCGTGGTGAACCGCTTGGCTATGCCCTGATGGACGAAGCAGTTGTTTCACATACACGCTATGGCTCTGTCCCAACACATTCACAATCGCCAAACGCTGCAGCCCTGTTCATCGTCTGGCTGCACAGCAAAGAAGGGCAGAAATGGATGTGGGAAAAAGTCGGTATGGATTTACCACTGTACCCCGAGTCCCATATGCGGAAAAAAATTCTTGCCCAAAAAGCTAAGGGTGCAAAAATCGTTATGAATTCCCCGCAATGGCTGGGTGCTCAAGGCGGTTATGTAAAAACCCGTAAAGCCCTTCAGAAGATTCTGAAAAAGAAGAAAAAGAAAAAATAGGCGCTATTTTTCGCGAAATGAGCGGGTTGGGGAGTTTCACTCCCCAACCCGTAAATTTCTAAAAAATCTCCGCTTCTGATAGGAACACCCCCTTTGCATTCCAAGTCCTCCCCTACGCTGATGGTGCTAGCCGCTCTACCGATGTTTGTCATCGTGGTGCTGGTTGGCGTGCTTATTTCAATCAGTTTCCAATCCGGGATCATTGGAACATCAGACGCCAAATTTACATTGGACAATTATAGGGATCTTTTTACCGATCCAATAATTGGAGAAGCACTATACAACACCATCATTTTTTCGGTCACCGCGACGTTGGTTTCAATGGGAATTGGGCTACCAATCGCATGGCTGACCGAAAGAACGACGATGAGCGCCAAGAGCGCGGTCTATGCGATTATGACGCTGGGCCTCCTTATCCCCGGCATCTATACAGCGATGGGTTGGACATTCCTCGCCCACGAACGGATTGGTTTTCTGAACAGATGGGCGACCCAGTTTTTCTCGCTTACCGAAGCGCCCATAAATATTGCGACACCCATCGGCATGGGCTTTGTACAGGGCCTTAGCCTCGCAGCGTTGGGATTTATTCTGACGGCACAGATGTTCCGCGCGATGAATCCATCTTTGGAAGAAGCTGCTAAAATTCATGGGTTGGGTTTCTTTGGCACTATGCGCCGGGTCACCCTGCCGCTCGCAATGCCGGCAATCCTGGCAGCCGTTATTTATATTGTCGTTATCGGCATAGCGACGTTCGACGTTCCCGCGATTATCGGTCTTGCGAACCGGGTCTATTTGATCAGTACCTATGTATTTGAAAAAGCCAATCCAGGAGACGAAGAATTCTCGCAACACGGGATTACAGCAGCCCTTGGCGTAATCATGATCGTAGTCGCCCTGCTTCTGACCTGGTGGTACAGCAGCGTTTTGCGTCAGGGTGATAAATATCAGGTTGTAACCGGGAAAGGCTATCGTCCCACGCTGATCGATATTGGCCATTGGGGAAAAGCAGCCTGGGCCTTCATTATTATTTACATCATCGCCGCAAAGGTTATCCCGCTGTTGCTCATCGCCTATGCAGCGTTTGTGCCCTATCTCGCACCGCCATCCGCTAAGATGTTCAGCCTTATGTCCCTAGACGGCATCATGGAAAACATGGATTGGGACCTGGTTCTACGGGGGTTAAAGAATACGGTCCTGCTTGTCCTGATCGTCCCTGCCGTAACGCTAATTCTCGCGTTCAGCGTATCGTGGCTCATTGTGAGAGGCCGAACCAGAACGCGATATGTACTGGAATTTGGTGCCTTTCTGCCACATGCCCTACCAGAAGTTATCCTCGCTGTTGCCGCTATTCTCCTGTCGCTATTTGTACTCAAGGATTTCGTACCACTCTATGGCACGTTGACCCTCATTGCGGCGGTATACGTCATCACCCGGATTAGCTTTGCGACAAGAGCCATAAATAGTGCCCTTCTACAAATCCACAAGGAATTGGAAGAGGCCGCGCATGTATCCGGGCTTTCTGAAATCAGAACGTCCTGGCGAATTCTTGTCCCTCTTCTACGGCCAACACTTATGTCCGTATGGATATGGTCCGCTATCCTCGTCTATCGCGAGCTCACCGTCGCTGTGTTCCTGGTAGGTCATGACAATATTACCTTGCCCGCAGTGATCTGGAGCTACTGGAACTCCGGCGCAACCAATCTGGCAGCGGCAGTGACCCTCATCATGACGCTGGTGCTGACACCGCTGGTCCTACTTTTCTGGTGGTTTGGCAGAAAATCGGTGATGTCGAACTAACCGCATCAGATCATAGCCTTAATTCTTCAGAGGACGCATCATGCTCGATTCGATTGATGGAAAATATAATGTCGGCGGCGTTCTGCTCGACCGCC
>Ga0055584_100000646_pt1 | contig 33070 bp, 23 predicted proteins | sample OSDHelmetaG_FD_58716 | JGI IMG/M metagenome (GOLD analysis project Ga0055584, IMG submission 58716) | Pelagic marine sediment microbial communities from the LTER site Helgoland, North Sea, for post-phytoplankton bloom and carbon turnover... | ecosystem: Environmental > Aquatic > Marine >... | reverse complement strand
TTTTTCCAGAAATAGCCTTTAATTCTTTTTTCCTAGACGATGACTTCAACCGTCAGTATCAGGCTGAAGAACGTCTCCAACGCATATTTACTCTGTTTTCAGTCCTAGCGGTGCTTATCGCCTGCCTGGGTTTATTCGGCCTAGCTGCCTTCACGGCTCAACAGCGCACAAAGGAAATCGGGATCCGCAAAGTGATGGGTGCATCTGTAGGGTCACTCGTTGGTTTGCTTAGTCGCGAATTTGCTATTCTGGTGCTAGTCGGCCTCTTAATTGCCGTTCCAGTCACTCTCTGGGGCCTAAACCTTTGGCTGGAACCGTTCTCCTACCGGATAGAGATCGAATGGTGGGTTTTCCTTCTCTCAGGTGCCATTACGCTCGCAATTGCGCTGTTAACCGTTGGGTGGCAAGCAATGCGGGCCGCAAGCGCTGATCCGATCAAATCGTTGCGGTACGAATGACCTTACTGGCTTCGAGCTTGGTGGGCGTCAAGGCGCTGTGACTCGCACCCAGTCAACTAGCATGGCGACATCGCCGTTGCGGATCATGTCCACCGTCGAGCCTGGTAATCCGGCGTAAGGGGATTCGATGCGGCTGGTCTTGAACGGATAGGCGCCGCCCAACGCGGTATTTAGAATGAGATACTTTGGGTTATCGAAGCGCCATTCGCCGTAATGCTCCACCATCGGGCGGGTTGCCCGGTACGTCAGGCGATCATCCACAAAGAACAGAATGGCCTGGTCTGTCCATTCAACCGCGTAGGTGTGCCAGTCGGTCACGTCTTCGCCTTCGGGGAAGAAGAATTTATCGACGAGCGGGGTTTCGCCTGAATAACCAGGACCATGCAAAGCGACCCCCGTCCAGTCTGTTTCTCCAACGTACTCCATGATGTCGATCTCTCCCGTGTCAGGCCATCGGCCATTGCCGAGCAGCCAAAACGCTGGCCACATGCCTTCGGCATCGGGCAGCTTGATGCGGGCCTCTGCTCGGCCGTACGTGAAGTCGAACTTGTTCTGCGAGTCGATACGACCTGAGATGAAGTCTGCGATGCGGCCTCCGGGAGCCTCATGCCCTGGAGAATAGTCTCCTTTTAAGGCCAGAACACCGTTCTCTGCGCCTTCGACTCCGTCCAGGAATTGGATAGTTGCCGAAGAGTCGACATAGATCTGCTGCTCAAAGTTTACCCAGAAGTCGGGTCCCTCGACGTTCCATACGGATCGGTCCAATTGGCCGTCCGAGAAATCATCGAACAACAGAACCTCGCCAGCAGGGGAAGGCGTTGCGGGCGTCATCGACGCGTCTTGGGTCGGGGGGGCTCCGCATCCGGCCAGAATCAGACCGAATGCCAGCAAGAAAAAATGAGGTCGTTTTATCATGTCTCAAGCCGTGTAATCATATCCCAATCATTGGGTCTACCAGAAGATGGCATACAAAGCAGCAGTGATTCCGAGGATGCCGAAAGAAGCCATCGCAAAAATCGGCTCGCCCTTGAAGTTCGTTCCGCTAAGGGAAACTGCTTTTGGATTGTCTTCTCCTTTTCCTTCGAACCATGAGATCACAACGATCAGGAGGACCGAAATTAAGAAAACATAGCCCATTCGGGTCAAAAACGGCACTTCCGGCGTCATGAACTTCATGGCAGCCGACATTGGAATCGACAAAATGGCGGTAACAAGCGCGGCGTTAGCAGTAGCTTTCTTATAGAACAGACCCATCATGAACACGGCTAGGACGCCTGGGCTGATAAATCCGGTGTATTCCTGGATGTACTGGAAGGCCTGATCAATCGCACCAAGCAGCGGATAGGCGGCTAAAGCTGCGATGACGATTGCGATTACGCTGACCGTTCGCCCAACATTGACAAGTGAATGCTCGGAGGCATCCTTGTTGATGATGGTCTTATAGAGATCCATCGTGAAGATGGTCGATGTAGAGTTCATCATGGAAGCTAGCGAAGACACAATGGCTGCAGCCAACGCGGCGACAGCTAGTCCGCGAAGGCCAGGACCGATATACGTTCCTAACAGCCATGGGTACGCTTGGTCAGCTTTGTCGATGGGTGCATCGAGAGCGTACGCCACGATTCCGGGGATAACGACGATCAATGGAAGAATGAGCTTTAGAAAGCCAGCGAAGGCGAGGCCACGACGGGCTTCTTGGAGGTTCTTTGCGGCCAGAGCGCGCTGGATGATGTACTGGTTACAGCCCCAATAGAAGAGGTTTGCAACCCACATCCCGCCAAGTAGGACACCCAGTCCGGGTAGCAGGTCGTAGGCGTCTTGTGTGACCCCAGCATCATCGGTATACATGAGCTCTCCTTCGAAGAGGATCATGTTGAAACGGTCCGATGCGTCTGTCAGTAGTGCCGAAAAACCAGCGATGAATCCCTCACCTCCTCCGTAGGCATCCAAGGCTAAGAACGTAGTGAGCAGACCTCCAGCGATTAGTACTATGACTTGTACCACATCGGTCCAGGCTACCGCTTGAAGCCCACCATACACACTGTAGACGGTGGCAAAAATAGCCAGCCCCGCCATCCCGGCGGCAAGTGGAACCCCCATGATGCCGTTAAGAGCTAACGCGCCGAGATAGAGGACCGAAGTGAGGTTGACGAAAACGTACACCAAGAGCCAGAAGACGGCTAGCAGTGTTCGCACACGGCCATCAAATCGTTTCTCGAGAAACTGCGGCATCGTAAAAATGCCCTTTTCGAGATAAATGGGTAGGAAAAACCATGCGATCACTAATAATGTGATGGCTGCCATCCACTCATACGTGGCAATGGCCAACCCGACTCGGAATCCGGATCCAGACATCCCGATGAACTGCTCAGCAGAGATATTCGAGGCGATCAGGGACGCACCAATAGCCCAGAATGGAAGGCTTTTACCTGCGAGGAAGTAGTCAGTAGTATCTCGCTCGTGCCCTTCTTTGCGGCGGGAGACCCAAAGGCCCACACCCACGATAGAGAGGGCATAAATGCTAAAAACGATATAGTCTAGTCCTGTGAATTCCATGGTGGTCCGGCAGTTTGAAGAAGGATGGACAATTATAGTGAAGGCCGCACTACAATGAAAAGGTTTTCAGAGCAGGATTCCTGAACAGGATTCCTCAAAAGGATGATGAGCCGATTGCAAGCGATGTATGGTCTCGAGAAGACTAGCTGATTAGTCCTTCACCTGCGCCTGGACCGCATCCTCTCCCAATACGTCGTCCAATACGGCTACCAGATGATCAGCATCCTCAGTCGTGAACACCATGGGGGGCTTGATCTTAAGCACGTTGTGCAGAGGTCCATCCGTCGAAATAAGGATACCAAGATCTCGCATCCGATTGGCAACGTAGGAGGCCTCCGAGTCGGCGGGCTCAAGAGAAGAATGGTTGCGGACTAATTCGACACCGATATATAAGCCCACGCCTCTGACATCACCCATTATGGAGTGTTTGGGCATCAGTGCGATTAGGCCTTTGAGCAACCGGCTTCCCACGACATGGGCGTTGTTTTGAAGGCCTTGATCACGAAGTTCATCCAGAACTGCCAGCCCTACAGCACACGAAGCCGGATTGCCGCCAAAAGTGTTGAAGTATTCCATACCATTGGTGAAGGCATCTGAAATCGCACGGGTCGTTACAACGACTGCCAGGGGATGGCCGTTGCCTATTGGCTTACCAAGTACAACGATGTCTGGCACAACGTGCGTTGAAGGATCGTCTGTTTCATGAATCTGAAATCCCCAGAAGTGGCTTCCAGCCCGGCCCATTCCAACCTGAACCTCATCTGCGATGAACAGCCCTCCGGCTTCGCGGATGGCCGTAGAGGCCGCAGCTAAATATCCTGGTGGTGGTACGATCTGCCCTCCGCAGCCCGGTACGGATTCGGCGATGAAGGCTGCAACGCCTCGATCATCGCTGGCCGCGCGGACGGCCTCCGCATAGGCCAGACCGCTTTCGTGCGTCATTCCCTTGTACGCGCCACGATACGGATCTGGCATTGGCACGATGCGCGTTCCCGGCGGGCATCCGGTGCCCCCAGCGCCATCGAACTTGTACGGGCTGATATTGATCAAGGACGTGAGATGGCCGTGGTAGGCGCCGTCCAACACAATTATATCCTGCTTTCCAGTGGCCACACGAGCCAGCCTAAGTGCTAGGTCATTTGCCTCCGACCCCGAATTGACGAAAAAGCAGACTTCGAGTGGGTCGGGTAGCATCGCACAGAGGCGCTCCGAATAGTCTAGAATGGATTCGTGAAGGTATCGGGTGTTGGTCGTGAGTGTTCGCATCTGCCGATGCAAGGCATCCACAACCCGCGGATTGGAATGTCCGACGTGTGGCACGTTGTTCACCGCATCCAAATAAGCGCGGCCTTCGGCATCAAAAAGGAATTGCTTGTGTCCTCGGACGATGTGCAGCTTGCGCGCGTAGGACACGCTCAACGTACTACTGATATGCTCGCGTCGTCGCACCATGAGGTCTTCGGTCGATAGCCTCGGCGGTGTATCGACACGCCCATCCAGGCCCAACAGATTCTTTGGGCTGGGCGAAAGACTAAGCCAAGTGGCTAATTGACTAGGAGCAGCCACGCCTGGAAAGGTGCCTTCTAGATCAAGTCTATCCGTGACGATCTGAAAATGAAGATGCGGCACCCATCCACCATTTTCCTCGAAAGCGCCGAGCTGTACGAAGGCTTCTCCGCTGCGTATTCGTTGCCCTTTTTCGAGCTGAAGCACAGAATCATGGCTCAAATGACCATAAAGTGTCCAAAATACCGGTGCTTCATCGGGTCGGTGTTCGAGCAAAACGCATCCGCCATAGTCGAATTGGTCATGGCTGATACACGTGGAATGCACGATTCCATCGAGGGGCGCACAAACCGGTGTGCCTTCTTGTCGAAACAGGTCCACCCCGATGTGCACGGTTCTTCTTTCACCAGAAAGCGTACCATACGCAGCGCCTGTGTAGGCAAGGCGAGGCTCGTTCCAACGACCGATACTGACGCCATCTCCTGTGGCTTTCCAGAGGGCTTCGGCTGCATGTCCTGGGACCGTCAGCGAGGTTGGATCAAACTCTAGACTAGCAACGGAGAAATCGAAATAGACAGGCTCGGCGTCTTCATCTGGACCTGTGATGACCGGGGCGAATTCGTGCCGATGTTGCTCGATCCAATCACTCACGCGCGAACTGCCCGGTACGGGCTCCCACCCAAGGGCAGCCCGAAGGCGATAGTGTGCCAGGTTTGGATGGATATCTCTGAGATGGGAGAGGCAAGTCCAGGCATCATCCTCGGAGATCGATAGATACTCGTTATCTGGTTCGGCGGCCTGTTGCTCAGCTGACAAACAGACGCTGATGCACAGACGAAGGGCAACAAATACAAAAAAGGAGGCAACCTCCAGTTCTGAGACCGGTGATTCTGCGTGATATCCAGACAATACAGCCTGCATGGCATCGATCGGGTCCTCCCGGTGAAACGCAAGGTAGGCGGCGGCGATAGCCGGATCTGTGATGCGAGCAGAAACGCTCATGTCGCCGAAATCGATTAGCGCCGTCAGGTTGCGTTCCCCTTTCGCAGAGGGTGGTCCGACCAGAATATTGTAGTCGTTTCCATCGCCGTGCACCAATTGATGTGGCAGTTGCGTGCGGTAGGGTTCGACAAGCTGTCCATAAAGGTCTAGATAATGCAGGATCAGTCCGCGCCTTCCTTTTGGTAGCAGCTGCAAACGATCCTCGATCGTCAAACGAGCATAGCACAGATTCCAGACAAACTTTTTGGGTGCAGCTTTGCCATCCAAATCTGACAGCACTTGGTCTGCGCGAGCGAGAACAGCTCCCACGTCGCGCATTAGGTCATCCGAAATCGGTCTCGACGAGCCCAGCGGTACCCCCTCGATCCATGAGACCAGTCGGACGGCATGTTGTCTTCCTTCTAGGAGGGTCGTTCCCGTTCCGAGAACTTTGGCCACTGGCAGTCCGGCTTCAGAAAGCTGCTGCATGACGTCTGCTTGTAGGGCCAGGAATGCTGCGTCTTCGTTGGCGTTCGAAATCTTTAGCACCGATCGGGACCCGTCGGTGGCCCGAATTGCAAAGTTCAAGTCCCGGTCACTTGGTAGCTCCGTGGCCGTCCCTTTCTGTCCGGACAGCTCCTCATAAAGTCGCTCGGCATCCTGATTGGAAAGCCTCGGCCGGCCGTCCAGCGTTTTGGCTCCTTCGGATGTTGTGTCGGATGATTTAGGCATGTCGTTCGGCACTAAATGGGGCGTCGTCAAGCGATGGAGTGTGTCCACCAATGCGATCCGCAATCAGGCGGCCGGTGATCGGGGCCAAGGTCACACCCATCATCCCATGTCCTGTTGCCACATACACGTTGGGTGTTTTAGACAGGGCCCCAATGTAAGGTAGGCCATCAGGGGAGACAGGCCTGAAGCCAGCCCAGGTCTCCTGCGCTGCCACATCAGCCGGCGGGCAATACACTTCAGCCAGCCTGCGAATGGGGCGAACTCTTCGCTCGTCAATCGACATGTCATACCCTTGCAATGCGAGTGTGCCGGCAAACCGGATACTCCCGGGCATGGGCGTTATCGTCACTTTTTCGTCCGTCAATACACACGGAATTCGAATGGACGGCTCGTCTACCGGGACTGTCACACTATAGCCTTTTGCAGGCTGAACGGGAAGGGAAAGGCCAAGACCCTTTACCAAAGAGGGGGTCCATGAGCCTGCGGCCATCACGACGTGGTCTGCCTCGAACGTTCCTTCGGCTGTCTTAACGGCTACCACTCGATTACCAGAACGCTTTAGACCCGTTACGGCCGCGTCAAGGAAGCGAACTCCAGCATTCCTAACCTGTGCTTCGAGCGCTCGCATGAGCCGTTCCGGATCAAGGCTGGCATCCTGACGGAAATACACCGAACCGGTTACCTTGGTTTTCAGGGCGGGCTCAAGGGCCATAGTAGCATCCCGATCCAGTCTGTCGATGTCCAAGCCTGCCTCTTCTGCGATGTCAGCCAATTCAGCATTATCCTTTGCCGATTTTTCAGTCGCGTGGAGCATCAAGAGGCCATCCTGCTCAAGACCAACGTTTTCGAATCCAGGAAGCGCACATAATTGCGTAAGTAGATCCTTGCTGGCGAGGCTGAGATCTCGAAGAATCGGTACGCTGCGCTCGACGTGGGCAACTGTGCAGTGTTTTTGAAACAACCAGAGCCATTTCATGAACTTGGGATCAGCCGATGGCTTGATGTAGAGTGGACTCTCGGGGTTCATCAACCATTTGAGTCCCTTCGCGATCACGCCCGGCGCCGACAAGGGAATGATATGGCTTGGCACGATCATGCCCGCATTACCAGCTGAAGCACTTTCTGCGTATCGCCCTCTATCTAGCAGGAGCACATCGGCCCCTTGTTCTTTCAGGTAATGGGCACATGAGAGGCCTACGAGGCCTCCTCCTACAATGATGACGTCTGCCTTACTGCTCATGTCCTCTGCTCCGTTCTCTCCTACACGACAGAGAATCCGTGTGCATACGGATCGTCGTCGTCAATGATAATATGATTGTATCCCGTGATGCGAGCCCACCCTTCAATACTGGGGATAATCGCGTCGAAAGCACCCACTTTTGTGGTGTCTTCTACCCTGCCCACGAACTGGCTTCCGATGATACTCTCGTGGACGAATTCGTCTCCCTTCTTCAACTTTCCGTATGCTGCCCATTGCGCCATCCGGCTGCTCGTACCCGTACCGCATGGGGATCGGTCGATGGCTTTCGTGCCATAAAACACCGCGTTTCGCGCATGGGATCCCTCCACTCGGGGTGCGCCCGTCCATAGCAAATGACTCATTCCTCGGATTCGGTCGTCTTCCGGGTGCACGAAATCGTACGCTTCGTTTATGCGGTGCCGCAGGATGGGACTCCATCGGATGAGATCTCCAGCCGTATAGTCCGCAAGGTCCCGGTAATTTTCCTGCGGGTCTACGATGGCATAGAAATTACCACCGTATCCGACATCTACTTTGATCTTTCCAAGGTCCGGGCACTCTACTTCTAGGCCTTCCACATATAGAAAAGATGGAATATTGACGAGCCGTACGCTCGCGACGCGGTCTCCGTCCATCGTGTAGAAAGCGTCCACGCGTCCGGCGGGCGTTTCAAGTCGAACTACGCCGGGGGTGGCGGGAGTAACCAAGCCTTCCTGAATCATGACCGTCACCGTTCCGATCGTGCCATGACCGCACATCGGTAGGCACCCACTCGTCTCGATATACAGGACCCCGATGTCACAGTCATCACGATTGGAGGGATATAAGATGCTCCCCGACATAATGTCATGCCCCCGCGGTTCGAACATCAGGCCGCAGCGGATCCAGTCAAAGTCGCGTAGGAAATGTGCTCTGCGCTCAATCATTGTGTTGCCTTCCAACTCTGGGCCACCAACACGAACCACGCGTACTGGGTTACCGCACGTGTGGGCATCAATACAATCGAAATGATGGACAGCCATTCCGGTCTCCGGATGAAAGGTTTATTGGTTGGCGGTCATAGGATCATGACCACATTATTAGAGCTACGGGCCCCCTTCACAAGTCCAGAGCCCGTCGTGCAAAGGATTCTAGATAAGCTATCAACGCGTCGCAGGCTTGTCCAGCACCATTTTCATTTCCGTTGGCTACTTCAAGCATTATTTGGGCATGCAAGACCGCACTTTCTCCCAGGTCTCCGTGGTGCCGGTGGACCGTCCAAAATCTTCGGCAATGAGCGTGCAAAGGGCTTACTGCTTGCGAGGCATACGGATTATGGGAGGCAGATTCCAATAGGGCATCGCCGTGACGGTCGATCATCAAAAAGCCTGATTCGTCTCTGGTTTCCGCGACTTCTCCAAATCCAGCAGCACATGCTCGTAAAGCTGTTCGCGCGTTCGGGTCAGCCCTGCGCGCTGCCTGTACGGCGATCAATCGGTCCAGAACACCCCGAGTATCAAGGAGATTGAGGTATTCAGAGGCATTAATTTCACTAACGAGCATCCCTCGCCGGGGTAACGCCTGTACCAAATGAGCAGCCGCTAGTCGTTGTAGCGCTTCCCTAAGGGGCGTCCTACCGATGCCGATGCTTTCAGCAAGTTCAGCTTCTGTAAATACTGATCCTGGTGCGAGATCCAAGGTCACTATCATGCGCTCGACGGCATCATATGCTTGCTCGGCGAGCGATGTGCCTTGTGTTCGACCTCCTGTCAAATACGATGTAGCCGCCTCGCTCATACGAAGTCGGACACGTCAGGGCGGTTGTCTAGACCCTCCTGGATGATGGCTAGTACACGCTCGCGTTCCTCACCAACCAGAGGTAGGCGTGGTGGACGAACGGTTTCCGTACCTAAACCGGTAGCGACTTCAGCCAGCTTGATATTCTGTACGAGTTTGACGTTCACATCCAGATCGAGGAGGGGCTTGAACCAGCGGTAGATCTCACGTGCTTCGGCGATGCGTCCGGCCTGAAGCAAGTTGTAAATGGCGACAGTTTCCTGAGGGAAAGCACACACAAGGCCGGCCACCCAGCCAACAGCACCCATTAAGAGGCTTTCCATACCCAAATTGTCGACGCCGGTAAATAACTGGTAGCGGTCTCCGAGGCGATTGACTATATCGGTGATGCGGCGGACGTCGTCCGAAGATTCTTTGATAGCAACAAACATCGATTCGTCGGCCAATTCTTCTAGCATATCTACGGTACAGTCTACCGTGTAGGCGACCGGGTTATTGTAGATCATGATGGGCTTGCCAGCTGCGTCAGCGACAGTGCGGAAATGGGCAAGGGTCTCGCGGCGATCAGCGGGGTAAAGCATAGCAGGCAGTACCATAAAACCGTCCGCGCCATTAAGCTGAGCTTCCTCCACCGCGCGACATGCTTCGGCCGTGGTATTGAAGGCTACACCCATCAGGACAGGTACACGACCGTCCGCCGTTTCCACAGCGATGCGTAGAACTTCCTGCTTCTCCTCGTAGGAAAGAGTACTGGATTCACCCAGGGAGCCGGTAGTAACGATGCCATGAACGCCAGCGTCGATCTGCGCGTTCACACCTTTCTGGGTGCCAGCGTAGTCGAGAGAGAAATCGTCTTTAAATTTGGTCGTAACGGCGGGGAATACGCCTTTCCAGTCAGTGCTCATCGGATGTCGGGAATCAAGTTAGAGTCGAGATGGGACGGGGCTATAACAGCCTCTTGATCTTAATATACGACTGATATATCAATTGTATATCAAGACAAAAGAAGAAACCAAAGCTTGAGCGAAGCTGATGGGGTTGAATGGCGCGTTCCATGTGTATCAGGTGGTCTGCACTTTGATGGGATGGTGGTTGTGCTTCCACAAGTGAAGGCGTCTTTCATGGAAAAAATCCTAGACAAAGAAGAGCGGGGCGCGGGCCTTTCGGCCCGCGCCCCGCTCTCTCATCAGCCGAAGCTGACGTCCTGATCATAAATCAGATCCGTGCGGGCAATCCCACTCAGTTGCTTGTGACCGTATAGGTGACTGTCCGCTTGTAGGTGTCAGGGTCGGCATCTACAGTTGCCACGGCTTCGTAGTTCAGGGCAAGACCTGATCCGCGTACTTGCGTGATGTCAGTTACGAGATCTACTGCTTCATCTGAAAGTGATTTTTTGCCTTTAGAATCAGCACCGGATGGTGCGCTCATGTTCGCATTCAACGTCAAACCCGTTGGCATGTCCTCATCGAGTTCGGCCGTAATTTTCTTCTTTGTTCCATTCGTCGTCAAGGCATAAGTACCAGCATCCGTTGCGGCGTCAGGAGCTTGGCCGGCGGTGGCTTGACTGATTGTCATACTGATCTCGCCCTGAACAGCGATAACATTAATTTCGGATACGTTGATTTCCACTTCTTGCGTTGCAACGTTTGACTGAGCATATGCAGTCGTTGTAAGTCCGAAAAGCAAGATGGCTAGGGTGAGGAGTCGTTTCATTGTATGAAAGTAGTTTTAGGCAACATGAGTTTTGATCGTCTGACCTACCCCTTTCAATCCGCGTGCCATTCCTTCCTCAGAGAATAAAATTCGGCTTCAATGGCCTTATTCGCTTGTTTTGGCTTGTTCAGAGCCATCCTTAGTGTTTCGTTAGCAAAACACTGCCGTTCCGCTCACAAGACGAAAAAGAGTATTTCGAGGATCTGTTTTGTAGAAAAGTGACAACACTCCACCCTGTGTTGAATGTGAGGAAGAAGGCGTGCACTGTAACTATCCAGTGACTTTGCCCGTGTACACCGCATCAGACGAATCGGTCAAGAGGCACCGAGACCTTCCGACATTCATAAAGGCCCTTCGCAATGATTAAGAACTATATCCGCATCACGCTGCGGAATTTGAAACGCCACCCTGGTTTTTCGTTTATCAATATTTCGGGCCTTGCGACCGGTATGGCTGCTTTTGTATTAATCGTTCTGTTCATCCAGAATGAGCGCAGCTTTGACCAGCACAACGAACATGCCCAGAATGTCTATCAAGTTATTCTAGACGCTGCTGTCGCAGGCCAAGAATTTCTGACATCAAGTTCACCAGCCGTTATGGCCACGAAGTTTCAGGAAGATTTCCCTGAGATCGAAGCCGCCGTGCGCATCAATGCCTATTCGTCGGACGCCCTCGTAACCGTCGGTGAGACACCGTACTACGAAGCAGGGTTCGTCATGGCAGACTCGTCCTTGTTTGATGTCTTTACGATACCATTCCTCGCGGGAGATCCGGCTACAGCGCTGAACATGCCGAACACGATGGTGATCTCCGAAACGATCGCACGCAAATACTTCGGCAATTCAGATCCGATCGGCCAAACTGTTCGTCACGACAACCGGAATGACTACGAGATTACAGGCGTATTTGCTGATCTCCCCCAGACAAGCTTTTTTCGACCCGAGGTCATAGCCTCGTTCCTGACCAGTGAGAGATGGAACGATCAAATCTGGTTAAACAACTCGTTCAATACGTTTATCCGTCTCAGTGACGGTTCTAATTCAGAAGCGCTTAAGGCCAAATTTCCCGATTTCCTGCGCACCTACGTAGGTCCACAGATCGAACAGTTCACAGGCATGCCGTACGATGAGGCCTTGTCTTCTGGCATAAGGTATCAATGGGACCTGGAGCGACTCTCTGAGATCTACCTGTATTCGAAAGCACAGGATCAGATTGGTCCAACAGGTGACATTCGCTATCTGTACATCCTAGGCATCATCGCCTTAATCGTACTAACGATTGCGTGTATCAACTTCATGAATCTCTCTACGGCACGCGCTACTGGGCGTGCTCGCGAAGTTGGTATTAGAAAGACTCTAGGCTCGGAACGCGGCCAGTTAATCCGTCAGTTCCTAGGTGAGTCGATCACGATGTCCCTCATCTCCATGGTGATTGCCTTTGCCTTAGTGCTATTGCTCTTGCCTGTTTTCGCCAATGTCCTTGACGCGCACCTGTCCATTGAACCTTGGCTCCCCGCCGTCATTCTTGGGGTGGCTTTGTTGACGGGCGTTGTTGCGGGCTTGTACCCGGCATTTGTGCTCTCAGGATTTGAGCCTGCGTTAGTGCTTAAAGGGTCTTTCTCCTCAAGCCGAAGCGGGACCTGGCTACGGTCAAGCTTGGTCGTCTTTCAGTTCGGTATTTCTGTTGTGCTGTTGGTAGGCACGACGGTGGTTTACAAGCAGCTCGATTTTATTCAGAATCGCGATGTTGGGTTTAACAAAGATCATGTGGTAGTCCTCCCTATCGAAACAAGTCAGGCACTCGAGAGCTTGGACACGGTGCGCAATAGGCTTTTACAACGATCTGACGTGGTTTCTGTAGCCTCCGCAGGTATTCTTCCGGGACCTGACCATATTCACAACAGCACTATTTTCCGCGCGGACGGCATGCGGCCGGAAGACACCATCGTGGCAGCGCTGGGAGAAGTCTCGCCTGGCTACGAAGAGACGATTGGCCTCGATATTATTGCTGGTCGTGGTTTTAGCCGTGACGTCAAATCAGATTCAGCAGGAACGGTACTCAACGAAGCGGCCGTAGAGGCATTCGGATTCACCGTGGAAAATGCCGTTGGTCAAACCATTTACCGATTGAGCGGCATGCCTGATGATTCTGATCGCCCGATGACCGTTTTGGGCGTTGTTCGGGATGCCAACTACCAGTCTCTACACCAGGAGGTCATGCCAATAGTGCTCGGTGGATGGCAAATGAATCAAAGCTATTTACCTGTCCGGATTCGCCCAGAGAATCTGCAATCGACTTTAGCTGGACTGGAAGAAATATGGACGGAATGGGAGCCTGGATACCCTTTTCGCTACTACTTCATGGACGCGGACTATCAGCAGTACTACGCTCAGGAGCAGCGCCTGGGTAACATATACATCGGCTTTACGATTCTGGCCATTCTAATCGCTTGCTTGGGTCTTTTCGGTCTTGCCTCCTTTATCACGTCCTTGAGGACGAAGGAAATTGGCGTACGGAAGGTGATGGGCGCATCCGTTCCTAGTATTGTCTTCTTACTGTCGAAAGAGTTTACCATTCTGGTCCTGATCTCATGCGCGGTTGGATTTCCGATAGCATGGTATGCAATGGACTTGTGGCTACAGGACTTTGCCTATGCGACTGACATCGGATGGGCTGTCTTCGCCATGGCCGGTGCCGTTTCTCTTAGTATTGCATGGCTAACCGTCAGTTACCAGTCGATTCGGGCCGCAGTAGCTAATCCGGTTCGCTCGCTTAAGTACCAATAGTGCCGGCCTACTAGCCGGTATTGTGGTCTATTCTGTTAAAACGACATATGGCTGCGCGGGGCGTTATCGCCCCGCGCAGCAACTGCACCAATGTTTGTCTGTCTAATAGAGGCCACTTCCGTTATCAGATTTGAAGTCGATGATTCGAATACGAAGCCTTCCTCTCTTTTTGCTAGTCATCACAGGTTGTGCCTCGGTCAGCGTTCCTGCTGAGTTCGAGGCTGTAGGATTCGAGTGGGTGCGCCTAGAAGGCGGGCCTTATCTGATGGGTGACTCCTTCGAGCAAAGCGTTCAAGATGCCTTGCCGGTACACGGCGTTCGAATTCAGCCTTTTTATGTCTCTCGCTACGAAACCACACTCGATCAGTACGATCTGTTTGCAGAAAAGACAGGGCGGGAGACGGTCCTACCAAACGAATCTAATCGTGGAACGCGTGCCGCAGGCAACATGGTTTGGGAGGATGCTCTAGCTTTTTGTGCGTTCATGGGCGGTCGACTGCCCACAGAACAGGAATGGGAATATGCTGCTGCAGGAGGGTCAAAGAAACAGCTCTATCCTGGCACGGATGATGAAACCCAAATGGAAGAATTTGTCAGGTATCGGGAAAACAGCATGGCCGAATCATTCCCGGTGGGTCGCAAGAAGCCGAATGCCTTTGGGCTCTTTGACATGGGCGGAAACGTGGCAGAATGGATAGGCGAGTATTACGAATTCTACCCTGAGCCAGGTCAAGATCCAATTTGGATTGATCTCAGCGCCCGGGAATTGCGCCTAGCCCGAGGCGGCGGTTTTTCTGCAGAACAACACGTGGCACGGACCTATTGGCGGGCTGGTACTCTTGGCACAGTCACGACACCGACCATCGGTGTGCGCTGTGTTCGAGATCCGTGATCCCCAAGTTTAATGGAGCGGCTAGCGTAATGGATCCCCTAGATTCCCTGTAAGGCGACTCCCAGAGTGGCTTGTTGTCTAAAAATTAACCGTAACATACCCTGAAACTGACCGGATTCTTATTTAGATTAGTTCTAAATAAACCCCGTGACCCTCTTCGAACGGTTTCCGTTTGAGGTATTTCGCCGGGAAACCCGATCCCACCCGGATTTCCCAAACAGAACCGGTTCTACTAACCCATGAGCCCAATCTCACTTCCACAACCATTAACGTCGTTCGCCTGTGGCGTCGTGGTGCAGCTTGCCTTTTTGGCACTGCTCCCGGCAGAGGCTGACCGTTTGCGTGAATTGGGAATTCGTGAGGGCAATCCGATTCATATCCTGCGCAATCAGGATTCGTTCGTTTGTGGTGTTGATGCCAGTCGTGTTGTGTTGCGAAAGGAGGTTGCGATGAATGTTTTCGCTGTCCTCCAGCCTGCATGACCCTTCTCGATCTCAAGCCTGGGCAGCGTGCCTGCATTCAAGGCTGGACCACCGTAGAACCGCCTTTACGGTTGATGGAATTGGGTCTTCTGCCCGGAACCGATATTGAGTTGGTTCGATTTGCGCCGCTAGGAGATCCGATCGACATCAAGGTGCGGGGATACCATCTTTCCATCCGGAAAACAGAGGCTGCACTGATCCGGATTGAACGTCCCTGAATTGATCTCGCACTTCCCACATGGCTGAATCTACTTCAAGACCAACGCGGAAAATTGCCCTGATTGGCAATCCGAATGTGGGGAAGACCACGGTGTTCAATCTCCTAACGGGGATGCGTCAAAAAGTGGGTAACTATCCCGGCGTAACTGTTGAGAGAAAAGTCGGTCGGATCGTCGGCGATCTGGATATCGATCTGATTGATCTGCCAGGCTCCTACAGCCTTAGTCCGAAGTCACTCGATGAGCGCATAGCCTACGATGTCCTCATTGGGCACCTCCCTGGTGAAACGGCTCCAGACCTTGCGGTCTGTGTAGTGGATGCAAGTAACCTCGAACGCAACCTGTACTTGGTCACACAAGTCATAGACGTGGGATTGCCGGTCATCGTAGCATTAAACATGACCGATGCGGCCGAAGAAGCCGGCTTGTCAATCGACGTAAAAGCGCTGGAAGAGTCCTTAGGAGTGCCCGTCATTCCGATGGTCGCGTCTCGTAATGATGGAATTGGCAAGCTGAAGTACCGTATGCGACAAGAGGAGCTTCCCGAACCAGCAGAGCGAAAGTGGGAGCTAATGCCCGTCGTGGCAGAAGTAATTCCTGATCTAGAGGAAGAGCTCAAGTCTCATCTTCCTGAGAAAAGTCGCTTCATTGAGGCTCTTCAGTGTCTCACGAGCGACACTATGTTGGAGAGCTGGTTAACACGCGCTCCAAGATTTCATGCTCGTGTGTTAGCTGTTCGCGAACGGCTTGAGGAGAGAAAGGCCCCATATCGCCAAGCAGAAATCATGGGTCGGTACAACTGGCTCAGCCCTCTCGTTGCGCGGGTTGCCATAAAGCAAAAGGACCCCAATCAGCAGACTGTTTCTGATCGTATCGATGCAGTGCTGACCCATCGCATTTTCGGGCCGCTACTATTCGGGCTCGTATTGCTTTTGATATTCCAGGCCGTGTTTACTTGGGCCACACCTGTGATGGATGGTATCGAGGCAGGCGTTGTTGGGCTAGGTGACCTCGTACGTTCTGGGATGCCGCCCAGCATGTTCACCGATCTACTGGTCGATGGCGTCATTACGGGCGTAGGCAATGTGGTTGTTTTCTTGCCGCAAATCCTGTTGCTGTTCTTCTTTTTGGGTCTCATGGAGGATACGGGCTACATGGCCCGCTCAGCCTTCATCATGGATCGAGTCATGCATCGCGTCGGGCTATCGGGAGGATCCGTAGTGCCGATGCTTTCTTCGTTTGCCTGCGCTATTCCAGGCATCATGGCGGCTCGTACGCTCGCCAACCCACGAGATCGGCTGATCACCATCATGGTCGCCCCATTAATGAGCTGCTCAGCCCGCCTGCCCGTTTATACTCTCTTCATTGCTGCCTTCTTACCGACCGGGGCCGTTTTAGGCATTTTTACCTTCCAGGGCATCGCGATGTTTTCGATGTACTTGTTGGGTACGGTGATGGCCTTCATTGCCGCTTTCGTATTGCGCCGCTTCGTGTTCAAGGGGGAGTCGTCCTTCTTCGCGATGGAGCTTCCGCCGTATCGGATGCCGCGGTTTCGGCAAATTATATGGCGAATGATCGATCGCTCTAAAGCGTTCGTAGTTCGAGCAGGGAAGATCATTTTCGGTATGTCTGTCCTGCTTTGGGTCTTGGCCACGTTCCCGCGGTCCAATACTCCAGACGAAATGATTGCAGAGCGGGCAACCATCGATCTGCAAATTGACACCCGAGCCGATTCTCTTCAAGCGGCGGGAATGACAGCATCCAATGCACTCATCGAAGCGCAAGTCGCCATGAATGGCGCGATCAGAACCCTTGATGCTCGGGAGTCAGCCTATCAGATTGAGCGTAGTGTGATCGGACGAATGGGGCATGCCATCGAGCCCATTATGCGTCCCCTTGGCTTCGATTGGAAGATCAGCGCGGGGATCATTTCAGCTTTTGCTGCACGCGAGGTCATTATTTCAGCATTAGCTACTCTTTACAGCGTCGGTGACATAGATGATGACAGTCCGCTGTTGCGCGAAAAGCTGAAAGCGGATCGGTACGCCGATGGGTCGCCCGTCTATACACCGCTTGTTGCCGTTAGTCTACTGGTTTTCTTTGTTCTGGCGTTGCAGTGCATGAGTACCCTTGCTATCGCACGCCGAGAAACGAACTCCTGGAAATGGCCAGCTGTCATGTGGCTTTACATGACAGGCCTGGCGTGGCTGTTTTCCTTCGTGATCTATCAGGGCGGGAAGGCGCTGGGGCTGGGTTAATTCGCCCTAGATTGCCCCAAGCCACCAAATCCATCAACACGCGATGCAACGATTTACTTCAGAATGGGCGCTTGCCTGGATGGAAGCACTCAACCAGAGTGACGCCTATCGAAAAGCCGCCCGAAAGTGGAAATGGCCCGTCGTCCTCCGCATAGAATCTAAAGTCGACTGGTGGCTGGATCTAGATCGGGGAAGGTGTAAAGATATTAGACAAGCCACACCGGACGAGCTGTTGAAAACCGACATCATCCTCGCCGCTTCCGAAAAAGACTGGGGCCGAATTCTGAGTGGCGAGGTAGCGCCGATCGTAGCCATCATGCAAGGTGTGATAACGTTGGAGCGCGGCTCCTTGCTAAAGCTCAGCCGTCATGCCCAGGCCGCTACAGAGATGCTACAGGCCGCCATATCACTGGAGAAGGCAGAAGTGCAGCCGCAGGAAGAGATGAAGGCTAAACCATCTCTCGGGGCAGTTGCTCAAATATCGGATGCACACCAAGCATTCCGCACAACGTCAGCAGGCGGCCTGGATCAGGATAGTCTGCCGATGCAGCTTTTCCAGAAAGCCAAGAAACTGGGTGTTTGGGATCCGATGGATATCGATTTCCAGAAAGACCGGGCGGATTGGCAGCGATTGACCGAAGATGAGCAAGATATCTTGGTTCGTTTATTGGCCATGTTCCAAGCGGGCGAGGAGGCGGTTACACTCGATTTACTTCCACTCATGCGGGTCATCGCGAAAGAGGGACGAATCGAAGAAGAAATGTATTTGACTACATTTCTATTTGAGGAAGCTAAACACGTCGAGCTCTTTAGCAGGATATTCAAGGAGGTGGTTGTTCGAACCGACGATCTATCCGGATACCATTCTGCCTCGTATAGAGCATTGTTTTATGAGGCCCTTCCTACGGCTATGAATCGCCTTGATGCGGATTCCTCACCTGCCGCTCAGCTAACGGCATCGGCTACCTACAATATGGTTGTGGAAGGCACGCTCGCCGAAACTGGGTATCACGCTTTCTACAGCGTGCTAGAATCACGAGGTATTATGCCCGGGGTTACAGAAGGGATCCGGTTACTTCAGCGTGACGAGTCGAGGCACATTGCGTACGGGGTGCACCTCATCACTCGGCTTATTCGAGAGAATCCCGAGCTATCGCCTCTTTTCCATCAGGTGATGGGAGAACTAATCCCTGTGGCAACGGCTACCATTTCTGAAATTTTCTCCCAGTACGATCCAGTACCATTCGGTCTACGTGAGGAGGACTTTCTGCGCTTCGCCATGGATCAGTTCGGTAAGCGCATGCGCCGAATTGAAAGTGGCGCCTCGGGAGCGCCAGTTCAGTCAGCGTCCGAGTAGGCTAGTAGCAAAACAAAACGAGACTGGCTGGATTCGGGAAAGCGTTCACCGAAGACCTCAATCGACAGGACATAGGGTTCGTCTTGGTCGAATTGTGACGGCTTTTCGGCGCTAATCATCAGGGAGGGTCCGTCAGTATGTGGGCTCCCAGCTACCTGGATGTTATCTGCAACCAAGCAGGCGTAGTCGGGAGGGCATTCTGATATCCCCACCACAAAGGCAGTAAGGTTGAAACGGCCATTTTCGTGAATCCCATCCAACAGCTGCTGAAGATCTGCCGCGGGTAGGTCCATGGCTTGTGGATAGGTCCTCGCCTCATCTTTTTCGTCATCTGGTCCGAGGATCTCGCACCCACTCATCAAGAACCCGACCAGCAATACTAATACTACCTGTTTCATCTGCATTCTCCGCGGTCTATCCCTTATCCCACAAGTAACGTTGCTCAAATAATGTGGCTGTACATAGAGTCGATGAGGTCGGCGTAGTGCGCATTAATGACCTTGCGCTTTAGCTTCATCGTAGGTGTCATCATGCCATTATCGATCGTAAATGGCTCGAGCACTAACCTGAAGTCGCGAATCTTCTCATGGGCTGCAGCCTGCCGTGAGTACGACTTGAACAGCTGCTCAAAAACCCGCTTGACCTCGTCTGTTGCAAGGATGTCTTCAAGCGAGGATGCTTCGAGCTTCTGTTCTTTGGCAAAACTGCGGATTACGTCTTCATCAGGGACAACAAGGGCGGTAAGAAACTCCCGTGCTTCGCCAATGACCATGATCTGATCAATCCATGGTTCGTGCTTGAATCCTTCTTCGATCGGACCGGGATAGATATTCTTACCGCCGGCAGAGACGATCATATGTTTGATACGGTCCGTGATAACCAGGAATCCGTTGTCGAAACGCCCCACATCGCCAGTATGGTACCATCCTTCGGGATCAATAGACTCTTTCGTTGCCTCAGGCTTATTCCAGTATCCCTTCATGATGTTTGGACCCTTCGCAACGATCTCCCCGGCCTCTGTTGTGAGATCGTTCGGGTAGGTGTCACCGAGAATCTCTCCCAGCATACGTCCATCGTCCAGATGCTGGATACCAACCGTTACACCAGGAATGATGTGACCTACGGCGCCGTATCGGGGCTGATGAAAGGGTGAAATCGACAACACTGGCGACGTTTCTGTCAGACCGTAACCCTCAACAATCGGGATGCCTGCTGAAAAGAAAAACTCACCGATTGATTTCGGTAGAGCCGCACCTCCAGAAACGCCGAATTCGATGTGCCCGCCTAGTTTTTCATGTAGCTTCGAGAATACGAGTTTGAAGGCCAATTTGTACTGCAAGGCCACAATGGGACCAATAGAGCGGCCTTGTGCTTTGGCCATATTGTACTTGAAGCCCACCTTCTGCGCCCAGACAAAAATCTTTTTCTTCGCCGGGGACCCTTCTTCAACCGCTTTGCTAACGGTATTGAAAATCTTCTCGTAGAGACGGGGAACGGATAGAAGAACAGTTGGCTTGACGTCTAGAATATCCCGGGTGACGGTATCAACACTTCGGGCGTATGAGATCGTCATTCCGGAGGCAATACTGCCGAGGTAGCCGCCCAGCCGCTCAAATGAATGGCATAGGGGCAAGAATGACAGGTGTCGTCCTCCTTCTCGAAGGCGCAAACGTTGCAGGGCGGACTTGAGATTTTCGCTCAGGTTCAAATGCGTTAGCATCACACCTTTCGGGTTGCCCGTTGTACCCGATGTGTAGATCAAGGTCGACAGGTCATTCGGTTTTACATTCGCTTCGTTGGCATGAATAGCATCCTTGAACTCCTTGTATAGCTCCACTCCGGAGGACATCGCCTCTTCAAATAGATCTACATAATCTGGCTTCTCGCCACGCGGTTCGACCATCGACACGATTCTCTTCAGATCTGGACAGAGGTCGTAAATCTCCATGGCCTTTTTGACCTGGATGCCCGTAGAGACGATGAAGACTGACGCGCCTGAATCGTGGACGATATAAGCGACTTCTTTTGGCGGAAGAGTCGTATACAACGAGACGTTTACAGCACTGAGAATCTGCGTTGCCATATCCGCATAAGCCCATTCGGGTCGATTTTCAGAAAGGATAGCCACGCGATCACCGGGTCGAACGCCCTGTGCGTACAGATATCCAGCCATCGCATGGACATTGTCACGAAACTCCGGCCAAAGGATGTCGACCCACTCCTTGGTTTCCTTATCGACATGGCGCAGGACGACTTTACCATTGTTGCCATGATGAGTAATCAGCCGATTGAATAGCTGAGGGACAGTATTAAAATCTACAAGAAGTGACATGGGCGCATCAGATTAAGGGTCCATTGCAACGACCGAGGCCGATCCGAGGTTCTGCCAATCAGTCAGACTCGATACCAACTACTTTACTGATGGATGAGTGACCTTCCTCTTCCATCAATCGAATGAGACCTTCCTTTATGGAGCGTATGAGTCCAGGCCCTTGGTATACAAGGCCAGTATAAACCTGTATGAGAGAAGCGCCTGATTTGATACGTTCATAGGCCTGTTCAGCAGAAGAAATGCCTCCTACGCCAATAATAGGCACTCGTCCTTTGGTTTTTCGGTACAGGTATTTGACCAGGCCGTTGGCTCGGGCACGAATGGGCTGGCCGCTCAGCCCGCCGCGACCTATTTGCTCAATGCGATCTTCAGGCGTTAATAACCCTTCTCTGTCAGAGGCAGTATTCGTTGCGATGAATCCGTTCACCCCGTGTCCGAGAGAGACCAGTAGCAACTCATCGAATAGGCTGTCCAGGACAAATTTGTCCGTATGAGGGGGAGAGAACTTCACCAGAATGGGGACCCGTCGTTGCATCTCATTCCGCTCTTTCATGACCGCGGTGAGTAAATCATCCAGCGAGTTGGGGTCTTCAAACGTTTTGCCTTCAGCCGTGTTGGGACAGGAGATGTTGAGGGCTACATAATCCGCATGTGGTGCCAGCTCGCGAAAACTGATGCAGAAGTCTTCAATAGCGGCTTCTCCTTCGATCTTCGGGTCGTGCGTCTTGGCAAGATTGACGCCCACTGGAAAGGCAATTTGACCGGAATAGCGCTGCAAACGAGGCCTTACGGCCCGTGCACCTACATTATTCAACCCCATTCGATTGATGAGAGCCTGATCATCGGGCAAGCGAAATGCTCGAGGTCTAGGGTTGCCTTTCGACTTGCGGGCACTGACACTACCTACTTCCACAAAGCCACATCCAGCCTTCTGGAAGAAAGGAATCATCCGGGCGTTCTTATCGAAACCGGCCGCTAAGCCTACTGGATTAGCGAAGGTCTTACCCAGTATTTCCTGATGTAGGCTGGGGTGCGCGTACTGGTACATCGAATCAAGTAGAAACGGCGTACATTTCTGGGAGAAACGCGCTGCGAGAGACGCTACATTGTGAGCCGTCTCAGGCCCAAGGGCAAATAAGGCGGATCGAAGACTCGAATACATACGATCTGTTGGTGCTCATGCGGAATCAGCCGGAGATTCGCCAAGATACATCAAACTGCTTGCTAGATACGACGAGACGACATGAAACTCACGCTTCACCAGGTCGATGCATTTTCAAGTACTCCGTTCAAAGGCAATCCAGCCGCCGTATGCGTGGTTGATGCTGAGCTAGATGATGTGTTGATGCAATCCATCGCCAATGAAATGAATTTGTCGGAGACTGCGTTTGTGAGGCAAGAATCCGACGACTCTTGGCACCTTCGCTGGTTCACTCCCGTCGCAGAAGTCGATCTTTGTGGCCACGCAACCATGGCTACAGCCCACACTTTGTTTGAATTAGGTCACGTAGCGCAAGGATCAACCATTCGCTTCCGGACGCTGAGCGGCGAACTCAAAGTGACTCAGAATACGGCGGGTCTTCTTGAGATGGTGTTTCCAGCAGAGCCAGCCGATCAGGGCTTTCCGTCAGAGCTCATTGACAATGCGCTCAACCTCGATTGTCTTTACCACGGGGCCAACCGGATGGATGCCATTGCCGAAGTTAGAGATGAGACCGCACTGCGCAACTTGAAACCGGACATGACGGCCATTGCAGCGCTCGATATTAGAGGTCTCATTGTGACAGCTCGTGCCGATAGCCCCGAACTTGACTTCGTGTCACGATTCTTTGCCCCGCAATGTGGCGTGCCTGAGGACCCTGTAACCGGTTCGGCCCATTGTTGCTTAGCACCTTATTGGGGGGCGAAGCTTGGAAAGACGAGGATGCGAGCAAAACAGATTTCAGCCCGGGGAGGAGAGGTAGATGTTGAGCTACTTGGGGATCGCGTCATCCTTAGAGGTCACGCAGTCCTCGTCATGACAGCTGAATTGTCAATCTGAGTAGGCCGGAATCCATTTCTATCGCCTTACTCAGCATCCAAAGCGGTCCCGTCTTTTCTTAGGCTATAGAATTCTGCCTAAGTAATTTTTCCCATTGTGGACGGATTTTCCTTGGCGTGCATCAACCTGAGATAGGCAGAGAGATGACTACCAGCCTGGAATGATCTGGAAGCCGAAATGAGCTCCTTTTGCCGGCCGCTGGTACGGTTTGGCATAAAAAATCTCCAATACGGTATACCCGAAAAGATTGAATCGTCCTGACACACCTGTCGCGAAGACTGGAATCCGTTCCGAGGAAGGAGAGCTCTTGAACCATTCGCTTACTTTTGGAAAAACAGGAGCCGAGTCGCCTCTCCATGCCACGCCACCATCGACGAAAAATGAGATTTCAGTTGGTAGATAGGGGAAGTTGATCAGCCCATAGGCATCGGTTCCGAAGAGTGGTACACGCAGCTCGATCGAAGTCGATGCCATGCGTGAACCCAACAGGCGATCTTGTTCGGCACACGTACCGCTAGCGGTCGGTGTACATTCTTCGATGTTGTTGAACGACGTAAATGAATAGCCACGCACGAAGGTCATGCTATTGGAGTACCCGAGATATTCACGTGTAAAGAGCGAATTACGGGAATCATCGGCTCCGTAATTACCAATGTGGAGTCCACGAACAGCGAGTGTGAAGGGTCGGAATTGAATGTATTTCCGATAATCGACTTGCACTCGCACAAATTTTTCCGAGCCCATGAAGGGCTTGACTTCGATCCGTGAACGACCACCACGGATGGGTGATGTGAAACCGAAATTTGAGTAGTCCCTCACGTATGCGAGTCCGACCATTCCGAAATACTCCGCGCCCGGCTCAATATCATCGAGCTGCTCCCGATTGCGAGTGACGAATCCGGAATTCGGGTCAAAGCGGAAGGTGTCGAGTTCGTAATCAAATCCGTATCGAGTGAAGCCAGCTGTGGCTTCCAATCGGCGTGTGGTCGTAAACGGATAAGACGCCATTCCCTCAAGCTGGTCGATATAGATTCGCTGCCTAAGCGTGAGAATACTTTGACCATCATTGCCGTAATAGGAGGACCCGAAAAGCACAGGAACGTGACCACCAACGGCACCCCAGTTCAGGCGATTTTTTCGGTTGAGGTAAGCGGCTTGTGCACCAACATCCTTAAACGTCCCATTTGCTTGCGCAATCAACGTAAGATTCTGGTTACCAAGCATGTCGCTAAAGTAAAAGCCAACACCACCAGATACGCCAGCGCCGTATAGGCCACCTGCCTGCACACCAATCGATGGCGGGGCTACGTGGTCCAAAACGAGACGAGGGCTGTATGCTTCGCTAGAGTAATCTTCATCGGGCGGTAAACCGGTGAGTGGATCATTCAAATATGATCCAACAAGACCTTCTTCCAGCGAACGCGATGGGGGCAGAATGGAGGCTACAGCAGTCGACATGTCGACTTCGCTAAAATCGACCAATGTGCCTTCCAGATCGTCGGATTCCCGAGCATAAACGGTGTACTTACTATCAGAGAATACCGAGTACATCATGCGGCCATTCTGTCCTGCTACTGACATAGCCGGAGACATCGCAGTAATTCCTGAAACGCCTGTTTTCTGATTGGTCAGCTTGTATACAGTGTCTGTCGCCAATTCGAGACGGTAGACATCCTTGAAGCCGTCGTGGTCCGATATGAAGTAAAGCTGACGGCCATCCGGAGAGAACTGGGGATTGTGATGCAGTCCGTTGAAGGGGCGATAAACGGAGATATCTAGGGTTTCGGTGTCGATGGTCGCAAGCCGAGGCTCTCCGTATTCGAGCGTACGGAAATTTGTACCGGATTCCCCGCGGTCGGTCGTGAAACCAAGGGTACGCCCGTCGGGGTGCCAAGCAGGCTGTAGGTCAGCAAACCGGTCATTGGTTAGCTGGCGCACCTCGCCTGATTCTACATTGAGGATGTACAGATCGCTGATGCCACCATCCATTCCAGAGAAGGCGATTTCCTCGCGGTTCGGACTCCAGGCCAAGTTCGTGATGGCTGAAACCCCATCTACTTTGAAGCGCTGTGAGACGTTACCTTTACTCCAGTCAAGGATGGATATTTCGTTGTCTCCTTCCACGAAGGTGATGAACGCAAAGTCTCGTCCATCTGGACTCCAGGAGCCAGCCGAGGCAATGAAGCGGATCGCATCAAAGTGCTCGTTCCTGTTGCCGCCCTTCAGTTTACGGACAATTTTTCCCGTGTTGACGTCGGCAATGAAGAGGTTGATTTCAAAGAGATCCTTCTCAGACAGGAAGGCTACGTATTGACCGTCCGGGCTGACGACAGGCGAGACGTTCATATCTCCAGAATCTATTTCCTTGGAGAGGACTTCCCGACCTGCTTTTTCTGGATCATCGCGTTCTTCGGTCAGAGGCAGATAGGTCTCTTTGACAGCGGCGCTCCACTCGTTTGACAGAGAATCGGCGTCGATGCCAATCGTGTAGACAAAGGCAGAATCCACACCCACCCGTCCTGTAAGCTTGAAGAGATTGGCAACGGCTACATCGCCATACTTGCCACCGATATAGGCCAAATAAGCCTGCCCGTAGCGGTACGGGAAATAACTCATATCCCGAGTGATGGTCTCGATGCTGGGTAGGTCGTCTCTAAGGGCAGCATCTCGCATCCACATGGCTGTATGGGCATCAACCCGTCCAACAGAAAAATATTCGGCCATCCCTTCCGTCAACCACAAGGGAACGAGCTGAAAGGCAAATCGGATGGAATCTGTTCGCGAAAGGGCTATGTCGTACTGAAACGAGTGGACGAGCTCATGACCAAGGACATGGTCGGTATCCTTATAACTACCCGTAAGCGGCATGATGACGCGTTCCTTGAGCGACTCCGTTACCCCACCAGTTCCTTCACCGATGGCACCACCGATGGCATTGGTCTGATGAAAATCAGCATCGTTCGCATAAAAAATGACGGGCTTGCGCTCGTAGAATTCTCGCAAGAAGGTGCGGCTGTGTCGCTGATACCAGCGCTCCGCCATGCGGGCGGCGTCGTTTACCGCTTCCCGTTCTTCTGGATAGAGGTAGAACTCGAAATGGTCCGTCTGAAAGGATTCGAAGTCGAAATTGTCGTACTGGACTTTGTTGCGTCCGAAATACTGAGCCTCAGCGGAGCCTGGTGTAAGCAGGGCGCCGGAGATCAGCATCATCAGAAAAGCGGCAACGATACGTCCTACGGGAGAAGTACGACCGGTCTGGAATGTTGACATCATGCTGGAACCGTCTGATTGACTTCCTGACGTTGGCGGGTAAAATTATTCGCCTGGAAGCATGATAAGGGCGGCAACCCGTGTCTGTCACGGGGATCCTGAATGTACGTTGCCGACGACTAGTCGATCGTTTCAGGAATCTGGAGGAAAGCGTACGCCTGCGCCCCAGCCTCGGTTGCCACGTCCGGATTAAAATGGATGCAACTTGAAAGTCGCAAAATCCAGACCGATAAACCGCCAATTCGGCACCAATGGTAGGGTTTGGTAAGTGATCTGGACGATCTTGAAGATGAACGGAACCCGCACGTGTCGCGTGCGATACGAGAACGGTGATTCTGCTCAATCGAGCAGACAGTTCGTAGCCAACATTGCACGCCGGAGTAGCCACCATGGACGAGGGTCGTTCGCGCCTCAGAATATTTGTCGCATTGATTGCCGTTGTTCTGGGAATCCTTTTTTTACGGCTTGGCAAACTACAGATCATCGAGCGGTCGGACCACACCGGTAAGTCCACCGCCAACGCCGTTCGGGAACGCCGCGTGCAGCCGCCTCGTGGTCGGTTTTACGACCGAAATGGTGTTCTGCTAGTGGAAAATGAACCTAGCTTCACGCTCTATGTGACGCCAAGATATTTCGATCCGACTACCATCCCGCTGCTCTCATCGTTGGTAATGGTACCGGATTCTGTGATCCAGCAACGTTTCGATCTTGCCAACAAGGCACCATTTCAGCGTTCACCATTGCAGCCTCACATAACGTTCGAGGCGTTGAGTCGCGTTCTCGAACAACGCCACAATCTGCCCGGGGTCGACTATGACATCTCTCAGAAGCGACGCTACTTAACAGACGTACGATTGACCCATGCGCTTGGCTATGTCCGGGAAATTTCAGAAACGGCCCTGGAAAAGCATCGGGAAGAAGGGTACATACGGGGCGATCCGTTTGGACAGGGGGGTCTTGAGCTCCAGTACGAACAAGATGTTCGCGGAACCCCTGGCAGTGAGTTCAAGATGATCAATATCAAGGGTCAGGTCGTTGCAGACTACTTGGAAGGCCAAGAGAACCGCGCTGCACAGAGCGGGATGGACCTTACGCTAACCATTGACGCAGACCTGCAGGCATTTGCCGAATCACTTTTTGTGAACAAGCGCGGCGGCGTTATAGCGATCGATCCTTCCAATGGAGAGGTCCTGGCCATGCATTCGGCGCCAGACTTCGACCTAGAGATGTTTACGGAACGATTAGACCCGGCAGAGTGGGATAGTATCAGGACGCATCCAGACAGGCCTTTATTTAATCGAGTGACACAAAGTGTACTAGCGCCGGGTTCGACCTTTAAACCGCTCGTTGCGATGCTCGCTCTGGAGCAAGGTGTTATCAATCGCAATTCCCGATACTTCTGTGGCGGTGGGCACCCTATTGGACGGGGGAATTTCTTCAATTGCCTCGCAGAGCACGGCTCAATCAATGTTATCGAAGCGCTCGAAGTGTCATGTAACACATTCTTTTTTGAAATGATGAACCGCATTGACGTGAACTCGCTCAATGAGATCGCGTCTCGGTTCGGATTCGGGCGAGAGCCATGGCTAGATATTGATTCCTCGTCGATCGAACGGGGTCTTATTCCCGATTCGTCGTATTACAATCGTATTTATGGCACGGTCGCAGAGCGTAATCGCGGCCTCAAAGTGGGCTGGACGCAGGGAAATGTGATGAACTTGGGTGTTGGGCAGGGCGAGGTAAACGTATCCCTCTTGCAGCTTTCCCGGTATATAGCGGCGATGGCAAACGGTGGTAGACTGGTTACGCCTCATTTGGTGCGGGGTCTTATCGATCCACAAACGGGAGAAGAACGAATTCCAGCAGCCCCTCCTTCGACCCAATTGGAAGTGAATCCAGTGTACCTCGATATCGTGAAGGAAGGCATGAAAAAGGTGGTTCATGACCACAGCTGGTGGCTAGATATCCCTGGTATTCCGTCGATGGGTAAGACGGGATCTGCTCAGAACAATCGGGATGAGGACAACTCGTGGTTTATTTTCGCCGCGCCTGCTGACAACCCGAAAATTGCGGTCGCCGTCTTGGCAGAAAATGCAGGATTTGGCTCGAATACCGCGGGTCCGATAGGAAGCTTTATTGCGGAGAGATACCTGAAAGGAACGTTGGAACTGACCCCTACCCGGCGTGACAAGCTCAAAACGCTCATGGCGCTCAATACAATTACCGAGATTAATCCGGGCCGAGGAGAATGAGGCGGCGATATCTCAATCTAGACCTAATCAGCCTTTTTGCTTGGCTGTCGTTGGTTGGTATTGGTATACTCGCCATTTACTCGGCGACCCATGGTCCAGCCTCAGAGTTTTTTGCTTCAGACCCTAAGCAGAATTTTGACAACCAGATCATCTGGTTCGGCATCAGCGTAGTTGGCTTACTAGTAGCATTGATGCTTCCTATTCGTTTTTTCCAAACGATCGCATTTCCTGTGTATGGCGCCACCTTGCTGCTGTTAGTTGCTGCCCTCTTATTCGGGCGCGAGATCAACGGCGCTAAATCGTGGCTTCACTTCGGCCCAATGAGCCTTCAGGTGTCCGAACTAGCCAAGGTTGGGACGATCATGGCGGTTGCTCAGGTAGTGGGAATGCGCCGTCCCAAGACAATGGACCTGAAGTTCGCCTTCATTTTAGTGGGCATCATTTTGCTGCCGGCTAGTCTAATTGTTCTCCAGAATGATACCGGAACAGCCCTCGTCTTTATTGGCCTAATCCCAATCATTCTTTTTTGGAGTGGATTGGACATCAACTTGCTCATGTTGATGATTTCTCCGGCTATTGTCGGATACTTTGCAATCGTATCCCTACCGACGGCAATCGTCCTGACTGTGCTATTTACAGCCTTCATGTGGTGGCGCACTCGCGACAGACGGATTGCCATTTTTTCTGGAGTTGCCACCGGCGGTACCGTTGCCATGGCAAAGGTTGCCCTAACGGTTGTTTTTAGTGACTACCAGGTTCAGCGAATTCTGTCATTCACTAATCCTGGAGCTGATGAGTTCAAGGCAAACGTGGGTTTTCACCAGGTTAACTCCATGGCAGCCATTGGAAGTGGTGGCTGGGCCGGCAAAGGATTCCTCCAAGGCACGCAAACTCAAGGTGGGTACGTATTCGAGCAGTCCACAGACTTCATTTTTTCCGTAATCGGCGAGGAGTGGGGCTTTCTGGGCTCGATCGTAATCCTCGTCTTGTTCGGGATTCTGATGATTAGACTGCTTCAATTAGGTGCCAATATGAAGCACCCGTTCGGCGTCTTGATTGCCTCCTCGACGGCTGGCATGTACCTGATCCACATTTTCATCAACATCGGCATGGCGACGTCTCTTCTACCGGTGATCGGTATCCCGCTGCCGTTCATTTCCTACGGGGGATCGGCTTTGTTGGCCAACTCCGCCCTGCTAGCCATCGTACTATCCCTTCATCTGCGAAAGGACGACTTCTCGATTTACGGATATTGACCAAGCGTAATCCGTACGCCCACTTGTGTCGGAGTCCATGAGCGAGGCAAATCAGCACTCCGTTATGCTAACAGCCAATCCACCGAGCGATGTTTCTTTGAACTTGTGGGACATCTCCTCGCCCGTGTGCTTCATGGCGGAAATACAGGCGTCCAGGGTCATGACATGATGTCCGCTGCCGCGGAGCGCTAGCGAAGCGGCAGTAAATGCCTTGATCGCACCAAATCCGTTTCGTTCGATGCAGGGCACTTGAACGAGTCCGGCCACAGGGTCGCAAGTAAGGCCAAGGTGATGCTCTAGGGCGATTTCGGCTGCATTTTCGACCTGAGCAACACTGCCACCTCGAATAGCACAAAGTGCGGCGGCGGCCATGGCGGACGCCGAACCAACTTCGCCCTGGCAGCCAACTTCAGCGCCTGAAATCGAGCTACGATGTTTAATGAGTCCGCCAATCGCTCCCGCCGTTAAGAGGTAGTCATGTATTGCCTCCCGGCTGATCCGCTCGTGCTTCACCATGTAGTAGAGAACAGATGGGATAACACCTGCAGCGCCGTTGGTAGGTGCTGTGACCACCATGTGCCCCGCAGCATTCTCTTCATTCACGGCCATGGCGTAGGCGCAGAGCCAGTCATTAACGGTCACCTTCTCTTGACTGGCATGCAGATCGCGATATAACTGCTTTGCTCGCCGGCGCACATTCAGTCCACCCGGTAAGGTGCCCTCTACGCCCAGTCCGTTCTCCACACATTGCTTCATAGCAGACCAGATCTCGTCCAGACCTCGATCAAGCTGCGCGTCACCATGGTGCAGGTGTTCATTCTCGCGCTTCATACCAGCTATCGACAGTCCACTCGCTGCGGACATATGCAACATGTCCTTTCCCGATTCAAACGGAAACGGGAAGGAATGGGCATCTTCCATCATAAGGGGCGCCTCGATGGAATCGATATCATCTTCTGTAGTCACAAACCCGCCACCGATCGAAAAGTAGCGACGCTCTAGCACGGGTTGACCAGCATCATCTACAACCCTGAATATCATCCCATTCGGATGCTCCGGTAACGGATCGTATCGATCAAAAATGACATCGGCTTCGGGCACGAAATCAAATCCTGCACCATCAACATCGACCCGCGTCCCAGCCCAGAGCTCTTGCATAAGCTCATTCACGTCGTGATGGATTAGCCCTCGAGGTGTATACCCTTGCATACCGAGCACAATCGCGCGATCCGTCGCGTGGCCTTTGCCAGTCCAGGCGAGCGAGCCCTTCAGGACACACTGAACTCGCAGGGTGGAGCTCTCCGGCAGAAGTCCTTCGGCTCGTTGACGCGTGATGCGACGCCGAAACATACCGGCAGCAACCATGGGGCCCATGGTATGGGAGCTGGATGGGCCAATGCCGACTTTGAACAGATCAAGTGCGCTTATAAACATGGGCGAGGCAAAAGCGATTACGAATTAGGGGACTCGTGCTAGGATGCGATGCGCACCGTCCACGTTCTACTACACGGCTTGTTTCACATCGGTGAGTTGCACTTATCGAGCCTAGGCAGAAGTATCAAACATCCACCCCATGATCCACCACCGCGTACCATCGTTCCAAAGAGTAATGGTATTTATGCCGGTGGTGTAGGCTTCGCCTGCAGGTTCTCTCGAAGAGGCATACGTGCTCCAAACGTATGCCATGTTGCCATGCCGCTGCACACTGCGTTCCAGCTCATACTCCCAGAAAGCCTGTTCTCGAGGTGCATTGTCGCCATAATAGCCAAGCATGGTTGTGCGGGCAAACAGAGGGATGGACTCAGCCAGTGAATCGGAAAAAGCAGCCGAATGGGAATGATTCTCCAAATTATCTCGTGCACAACCGGGTAGGAAGGTGAGAAGTAGAACAGTACGATAAAGATTCATCTTATAAAGGTACGTTCGGCCACATAAAGCTGAAACGAGAAGAGACTGAGCTACACATAGTGTCGTCGATGGCAGATCCAGCCCACCCTTTGTCAACGGCCCCTCCTTTGAGGCCACTCGTCCCGGAATTCCTCCGCTTATCGTATTTCCGTTCAGTTAGATCCATGCAAAGGGTACCCTCGCGCGATCTCAGTGCTTCCATTATCGACTTCCGCAGCATGCATACTTCTGCACTCACTCCTTCGGCCGCGATGCCGCCGAGACCTTGGGCCGATTGGTTTAATCTTCCCGCTTATCTACTTGTCTGGTCGTTTCCAGGCCTAGCTGCCCTAAGCTTTTACTATCTGAATCAGACAGTAACGGCGCAGCCATTAAACTGGTCATTTGCCCTTATTTCGACGTTGCCCAACTGGTACATTTGGGCCATCCTGACGCCACTCATCATTCGGGTGACTCGAACTCACCCGATGGATCAGGACAACTGGAAAAAGACCCTTTTGACCGTTCATCTTCCAGCGTTGTTGGCCAGTATGCTCGTTCATTCGATGGTTAACCTGATTCTTTTCCGAACAGCTGGTTTGCATGATGAAATGACGATCGGACTGTATCGCGTCCACTTCTTCACGAGAGTGCACGCCAACATCTTCACGTATGCGGCCATCGTCGGCCTGTTTTTCTCCTACGAGTATTACAGGAGATACATGTCCCGGGAAACACAGACAGCGTCATTGCAGGTGCAGTTAGCTCAGGCAAATCTCCGGGCGCTGAAAATGCAGATTCACCCCCACTTTCTGTTCAACACGCTGCATTCCATTTCCGCACTAGTCAGAAAATCCGAAAACCGCTCAGCTGTAACCATGCTCGGGCAGCTCGGTGAGTTCTTGCGTTTGGCCTTGGAAAACAAGGGCCAGCAGGAAATCCCGTTGGAAGAGGAAATAGATTTCCTGCGGCGGTATTTGGACATCGAAAAGGTACGTTTTGGTGACCGCCTCGGTGTAGACATTCAAATAGATGATGCAGTTAAGTCGTGTTATGTGCCCAATCTCATATTACAGC
>Ga0055584_100000645_pt1 | contig 33091 bp, 43 predicted proteins | sample OSDHelmetaG_FD_58716 | JGI IMG/M metagenome (GOLD analysis project Ga0055584, IMG submission 58716) | Pelagic marine sediment microbial communities from the LTER site Helgoland, North Sea, for post-phytoplankton bloom and carbon turnover... | ecosystem: Environmental > Aquatic > Marine >... | reverse complement strand
GGGGGGTGGGTTACTTTAAATGTTGTGTAGTACTCGTATAGGTCAGAACAAAAGTGGACCTATTTTTGATAATACCTATTGACAAACCTACCTTTATATGATATAGTAATAATGTAGATGGGACCTGGGTGGCCTGCATTAGAGAGATCTAGTGTATGTAAGTTCGATTCTTACCATCTACGGTAGGCGGCGTTGGAAGCTGTGGTCGTGGTACTGGTAATTCGGGACTATGGACGCTGGAGAACGCACTTATAGCTAGTAAGATTTATATCTGGAGTAGCGAAGCAAAGACCAATCACTGTTTAGCAGCAGTATAGTAGTCAATGTGTGTAGTGAAGATATAACTGTCAGAGTAGCGACTGGCCCTACCTTTTTTTGATATTTACCGATAACTGGGATTGATAGGTTCGCCAGTAAGCCCTTGGTGTATGTTTAGCACGTTGGATAGACTCCAGAGGATATGGCAGACCGAGCTTATCAGTTAGCCCTGTTGCTAGTATCAAGTTAAGCTTATCAAACGCATGGATGAAAGTCCTGGTTCGCCCTGACTTGAGAAAAGAACAGGGAAAGTTATTTTTCTAGCTTTCTCGGCTAAAGAGCTATATTCAAATGAATAAGGATTATTCCTAAGAAAGGCTTATTTGACTGAGTTATACTTATTCATTTATTAGCCATAACCTACCTGTAACATTTTACTAACTATCGGGATATACCTCATGGTATGTAGGTAGGCTATATATCGCGATTTGCTCGTCTAGGTAGGATTCTATTTTATATTATTTTTAGGATAATGATAGTGGGGCTGTCTACCTCAAGTATTTATATGATAGTATAGAGTATATACTACCTCATAGTAATAACATACCTATTAACAAGTATTATTAGGAGATTATTATGTCAGACAAAATCAACAAAGAAATATTAGAATTGCTAGAAAAAAGAAAGCGTGAAGAAATCTCTAAGGTAGGCAAGGAGTCTCGCAGAGAAGCTCGTATTATGGAGAAAGGTAGTCCACTTAGGGGTAAGGCCAAAGAAGCTCGTGACGAGGCTATGGACTACGCTAAGGCTAAGAAAAAGTACCGTGACGATAATATGAAAAAGAAGAAGTCTAGGTTCTTGGGAATGTTCAAGAAGGACTAACGACTATAGGTCGTATCATCAGACCCATCACCAAACGTCCCAAATTGGATATACCATATAATTGCTACCCCCAGTGGGATAAAGTACACGTTAATCCAAGGTATCTCTGAGCCCAGTGACACAACTGCTGTATAGGCCACATTACTCCACCAAGCTAATATTAAAAATATTGATGGTTCATTCTTCATCTTTACCATCCTCATATAAATTCTTAGCTATTGTCCCAAAAAAGTAAGATCCTGTTATCATAACACATGTTAGAGGGAATGATACTAGTAGTAGAATAGCTCCATATCCTACCAGCATAACCAAAAGCCCTAAAATCATTATCTTTAGGTGTACCACTATAAAGTCTTTCATTTCTTCTCCAGATATTTTGATAATACTTCAATTTCTTCTTTTGTTAACTCTTTAAACAATGGAGTCATGACAAAACTCATCCCATTAGTGCGCCGCTCCAATTTAATGTCCCTAATCTGATCTCTTAGATACTGCCAGTGTTGACCAGCTAAACGTGGACTATACCCAGCTATACCCTCACCTTTTTGTCCATGACATCCTGCACATCTCTCTTTATATACATTGTTTCCAAATGCTGGAAAAGACATTAATAATGTCAATATAATTGTTTTCATTTTTCACCTCTCACTAAACTTATTATTTCATTAACTGTATATTTTTGAAATCCTAAAGACATAAACTCTCCACTACGTTCAGAGAACCTTCTTATTATATTTAGAATATCTTCTTTTAATTTTTCTTCGCTTTCAGGAGTTCTTAATACTTCTGACTTGGGTGCCCACTCTATAACATATCCTCCAAAGAGTTCTACAGTTCTTTCGTGTTCCATTTTTTGAGTGATAGGGTTATATATCCTCCTATCACTATAAAGCACTTCTGGTATGTACTTGCTAATATCTAGCGTAAGGCCGATAGGAACATACCATAGTGGGTCTATAGTAGGAGGTCCGCTAAAAGGTTCGACCTGTACTTTAGATACATGTATTTCTAATCTATCGCCAGCTCTTCTAAAAGTAGCGAAGTCGTAGCCAGATAATTTATATGACTCCCACTTAGATAGTATTCCTAGTTTCTTCATAATATGTTTTCCAATACTTCTTCTATATACCAAATTGGATCGGTCATTGTACATCTCCATTTTGTTTAATTTTTAAATCCTCGTAGGGCGCAACGGTTCTTCTATAAAATTCCATTTGTGCTCCGGCAAGAGCTCCCATAACATCATTACAGTTTTGGTAGTTCAAACCTTTACGTTCCATGTAACTATTTATAAGTGTAGCGATAGCAAACTGCATCTCACCTGCGTTATCGATATTACCTGTCTTAACTATGTCTTCAAAGTGTTCATCCCAATCTGCTATGTCAACTCTGTCTTCAAATTTTATATATGGCATTAAAAAACTCCTTTAATAGTTTCCCACATAGATTTCTTTTTTACTGGGTCTATTGAGATAAAAGGCACAGAGTTATTTTCAAATGTAACTTCATACCCCCCATTATTTTCTAAATGCTTAACTTCTTTTAATTTAATAAAATCTCCATAATGAAAGTCTTCTGGGCTATTTTTTGTAACGTCTTTGAAATATTCTATAGAAGATATTAATATAGGAAGAACTCCTTTACTACTAAAATAATCTAATCTAGCAGAAACTCCATACCCTAGAACTACTTTGAGCTCATTAAAAGGGAGATTAGTTTCTCGAAATATGCTATCTTTAATAGTGCCCTCTAGACCATTCTCTGGTTTAGACTTTAATTGTGGGATGTGAGATATGTTTCCCATAGAAGGTCCTGGGATATTTCCCATTCTCTTAGACGGATTCTTTATGTTTTCTATTTCTTTAGTAATTGCTGCTGTTATGTTATTAATTGTTCCTGTTGTATTCATTATACCTCCTTAGTATTCGCAACTTAATGTTTTATAATCAACTTCTTCAATACTTCTTCTAACTTCTCCTCTAGCTAAATAAGGATTCATTACACTTCCTTCAGCTAGATTATGAGCAAGCCCCAGAGCATGGCCAAACTCATGTACCATTAAACTTTCTAAATCAAAATAGTTTGTAGAGAATTTATAATTACCATTTATAGCTATATCAGTTTCTGTTAAATAAGATCCCGACCAATGAGCAGTAGTTAAGCCTTCTATATTACTTTCCCATCTCCACTCAGTATTATAATAAATAACAGAGTATCCATCCGTATAAGAAAAACCATAACCCCCAACTACTCCAGGTCTAATAACTATAACATCTCTTCCTATAGCTAGGTTCCATTTGTCGGCAGCAGATCTTATAGTATCTCTAAACTCGCTAGGGATATTTTCGTGCATATACATCGTGGCTTGTCTTTCCATGCCCCACGATACTCTTCTTCCCATAGAGTTCTGTAGATAGTTACAAGGGTCTTCGGCCTTCATAGGCCTAGCGCATCCTGCTAGTAGTAGGGCTAATACTAATAATAGTTTCATTTCTCTAATCCCTTCATTTAATCCTCGTCATTCTATTTAGATTCTCCATGTCTACAACAGTAGGATAGAGCAATGTTATCACATGTTCCTCAGAATGTCCTGTACTGAACGTATAAGTTATATGGTATACTCCGGGTCGAACTGTCGTGTACATGGGCGTGGCGGGGATGCTAGAGGCCTCAGAATCGATATTTGGGGGTACTTCAATATCTGCTTCTACAGCCTTTGGTAACAGTAATGAGCCTACACCTAATAGGATCGACTTGAGTACATTCCTTCTTTTCACGGGTTCATCGCAATCACCATGCTAATCATACCAGCTATTGCAGGAATATTAAATACTAGTATAGTCTTAAGTAGACTAGGATTCATATTGTTAGATATGGTTGTTGTTGTAATGCTGGCAAACAGGAATAATATTACTATCGCTACTAAATTCATTTTAAATCCTCTATTGTTTGTTTATATAGATAAGCTATATTTTGAAAAGAGCAGTTATACATCTTACTTATATCTACGTTAGAATACCCATTTAATTTATGCTTTAGCACATCTTTTCTTTGTTCCGACATATTATCTATTTTAGTATAAAGCCTATTCATTATAACTGACTCATTTATATTATAACACATCTCATATTCTTTGTCAACCTTTTTCATTATATCATCGAATTTAGGTCTTAGGGGTTTAAAATAAGATATGAGCTTGTAGTATATAGTTTTATATGCGAATGTAGAGAACTTACCTTTTTCGGGATCGAAGTTGTCTGTGGCATTCCATAAGGCTATTAAGGCCACCTGATCTATATCATCTCTAGTTCTATGTCCAGAAGGTTTATATCTATTTGATAGTTTATAGGCTAATCCTACATTGTCGTTGAATAACTGTTCTTTCATTGAATACCCTTCATTACATCTAAATTCTTAGTTTTACCACAAGTACTACATTCTAATACGTCAAATAAGAATCTCTTCTCTAATTTCCATTTGTGGCTACAAGAAGGGGGATCAGATAGCTTTCCCAGTTGGTCTACATGGTAACTCATCTGAGGAGGGATTAAGTTAGTATCCCAAAATTCTACTAAAAGTTTACCGCTTTTTCTTACTCTTTTTACTGTACCAACTACATTGCTGGGATGGTGCTTGATTTTTACGCTATCTCCGATTTTAAACATTTTACCTCCGTTTTTAACTCCCTCCTACCTAAATTTAACAAGTATAGGTATATAACAAGGAGAATCTTATATGGAACAGAATATCACAACTTGCTCGGTTTGTCAAGCAAATAAAATAAGAATTAAAAAAGGCTTGTCGCCAAACGGCAAAAGACGTTATTATTCGGATGAGAATGGTAAGGCTTGGAGAGGTAAGGTTTGTCCTTCATGCTCTAAGAAGAAGCACTCGGATTATATACGTGGAAAACGTGAAGACAAAGAAATAGTAGCTGTCATAGAATAATAAAATAAAGGAAGTAAGGAAAACAAACTAAGTAAGGAACAAACCAAGAAACCTTACTCCCTTTCAATAGCTTAATCGTTTCCTAGAAACTTTCTAGATTCGGATGTCTCTTTTTTGTCTTCGTCACTATTTAACTTTAGTGTAAGATCTGTTAGAACAACTACGTCATCATCTAGAGAAATCTTTTTACTTTCTGATAAGATCGTAATACTATCTACATCTGCGTTTAGAAACGGATGTGTTTTTAAATGAGAAGGTATTAGGGACTTAGTACCTGTCTGAACTAACACTAGAACGTCTTCTCCTTTTCTTTTTACTTGTACAAAATAAACCATTATAATCTCCTTATAGGTTTGCTACTTTTTCTAAAGATAGTGTTTCAATATCTTCTTCGGTAAAGAATGAAGTAGAGTATTTATTTTCAAAACAATTATAATCAACTAATTTAACATATACATTATTAGTTTTAGCGCTATACCATACTTCGCTTTTTACATCTTCTTCCCATAATACAGGAGTAGTTTTTTTAGTAAACAGTGAGGACAATATATAAACTAGTACAATTAATAAAGCCCATACGATAATAATATTAAGAAACAGGTTCATTAGATTCCCCTGATGCGTTATTAGCTATAGTAGATTTAACTAGGTTAATAAACTCTACTAAAGTCTCTGGAGAGTTTTCTGATACTGTAATATTAGCTCCACCTGTAGCAATAATATCTTTTACTGCATTCATAATAACTCCTTGACCATTATATGTAGCATTTAACATATCATTATTATAATCTTCGATAGACATGTTAATAGTCTTTTCTGTGGATTTATTAGATATGTTATTTGCTAAGTTCTCTAATTGATTTTTTAATAGTGCCACTTCTTCCTCTATTTTTGACATAATTTCTCCTTGCGTTTGTATTTAATAATATCTTATTATAACATATAATAATATATATGTCAAGTATTATTTTGTTTTTTTATTTCTAATATGTTTACGAATGGTATAAATACTTTATTTAGATTTAAAGATAAAATATCTCTTCCTTCAATACCATGAGTTTTAATCTCTATTAGTTTTAGAATTCTTACTCTATCAGAAGTAATCCTAACTTCTACAATGTCGCCAATGCTAGCATCTGCTATCATTTTACTGGCTTTGTGTATTTTAATATAAAATCATGTTTAGACTTTGTAGATGTACCATCGTCCCACTCCACTATAACATAATAATCTGATATTTTGGTTACAGTACCAGGAGTAACTCCTTTGTATCTTCCTTTCCAAAAATAGTTGATTCTATTACCTTCTTTTAATTCCACACTTACTCCTTTTCATAGTTTATAATAACTGGTTCATTATCTGCTGCATAAGTCTCTCCGCAAATAGATGCGTTGTAATAAGATACTTCGTCTTTATGTTCTTCTCCATAACCACAATGTATGTGACCAAAGAGTACTAACTTAGGCTTTACTATTTTTATTCTATCTTTAAGATGTCCGCATCCTACGAATTCTCCTTTAGGAGTTCCGTCTGCAAATACTAACTGATCTAGTGTACCTAATGGCGGCCCATGACATACTACAATATCTGCTTTCTTAGATATCTTTTTATGCACATCTTTTGAAAAAGGTTTGTTATAATAGCCTGCTTCTGCTATAGATCGTCCAGTATTATAAGCCCAATTATGAAAATAAGGTGTGTAAGGTGTTCCATGTATATTAATACCTTCTACAGTTACCATCTTATTGTCTAATAGTATCACATCTGGGCAATTCTCTTTAGCTAACTTTTCACAAAACTTAGGATCTTTTTCCCATCCTAGTTCATGGTTACCTTGAATAGAGACTTTGTGTTTAGCAGGCTGTTCATTTAGCCAACTATAAAAACCTTCTATTTCCCAATTTCTACCTCGAAAACTATAATCCCCACAATGAATTAAAATATCACATTCTGGAATGTTTATTTTATGGTGTATATTGTGGGTATCACTTATGACTACAATTTTAGTGAAATGTTTTTCCATCGTCTTCGTCCTCAAACTCTAGTAGTGGATCTTTTTTTTCTGCTTCATCTAACTCTTCTATTCCTTTAACAATACTCTCTAAAAATTCTGGTTTACCTATTACTAAACCTTGTATATCTTCGTCTAACTCTCCTACAGGAATAACTATATCCCATCCCAAATCTCCGATAGCTTCCACTAAAGTCTCAAACTTTTTTTTATCCAAAACAACTCCTTAAAATGTTATTAATATTTGAATTTCTTTATCAATTATCATGTTAGTAATAGGTATAATGTATTTACTACTTTTTGGCAGTTTCTTTTTTATTTTTTTCTCTATTTCTTTTATTTTATTCTTTATTGCAGGAATTTTTGTTATTGCTTCAGTAGTTTTACTTTCAATGCTTTGGGGATATCTTAGTCCGTGCTGGTGTATAAGCCTTCCAGTGAATACTGCTGTAGCTTGGCTAGTACCTGTTAAAGTATATCCTCCTGCAGATACGTTAGTGCCTATCTCCCAGGCTTTAACTATACTACCAAAGTTACTAGTAATATTTCTTTTTGTTGAAGACGATAAATTTCCTACTACTACGAGCCTTTTATCATAGCAAGCTGGATAATAATTACAGTTTTTATCTAAATCTTGTCCATTATTTCCTGCAGCAACTACAATAACCATGTTAGCATCTAACATCTTTTTAATTAGTATATGCTCTTCTATATCATATCCCTCTCCGCCACTACTATAATTAACTATAGCGGCCCCATTTTTCCACGCATATTCCATGGCTGACATAGTGGCCAATAGGCTATTAGCTACACCATAATATTTCAAAGGCATTTGACAATATTTGCCACTTTTTGCGTGTTTATCTATGATATGAGATATATTATTCCCATGACCGTTAGTATCATGCATCCCTAAACCAGTAAAATCTACAGATCCGCTCTTACAAATAGGAAAAGTCTTGTGTTTTGTGTTAAAACCCGTGTCTATTACAGCTACTTTTAGTATTTTTGCTTCTGATACGTTAAAATATGCTATAAAAAGTATTATTATCAGGAGTAATCTCATATTATCCTCTATTTTAGGTTAATCTTATATACATAATAGCATATTAGGTAGAAAATGTCAAGTATTATTTTTATTTTAACAAGTATATATAGAACAGGTACGCAATAAGCGAAGCTTACAATAAGCAATACTAAATAGATAGGCTATAACGCAAAGCTGTTACATTTTTTTAAACGGAGATTTGATGAAAGATAAAATTATATCTATTTTAATGAATATTAACGTACCTATGATAGCTTTTGTTTCTTATATATCTAAATTAGTATTATTTCAAGCTACTTTAGCAGATTCTATAATCGTAATAGCCCTAACCTCTTTATTTGGGTACACTAGGTTCTTAGATAAAAGAAATGTATTGTGGACTAGAGCTGTAGAAAAAGAAATTAGTGAATTAAAACTAAAAGTTCAATCATTAGGGTCTAAACAAAATGCAAGGTCTTTATATGAACAAAAAGAACAGTCTTCAAAACGAAGATTCTAATCTAAAGAATATAAAAGTTCCCAAGAAAAATAATAAAACAAAAAATGAGCTTATAGAAGAATTAAACTCTCTTAAAAATATTATGTCTAAAAAAGATGACCTAATAGAAAAGATGATGAGTGATATTTCTAATCTAAAGCAGGAAATTAATGCTGCGAAGTCTTTAGAAATGGACAATGAAGAGCTTATTGCCGAGATGCAATTATCTATGATAAAAGATACTGCTACATCAAGACCTCTAACTTTAGAAGAAGCTCGTAAATATGAAATATTTTCTAAAATAAAAAATAATATAAATAAAGATCGTAATGTAATTATAGATTATAGCAATCTACCTGAAAACATGTCAGAAAAAAAGTTACTAGATATAGCACAAAAAGCTATTCCGGATAAGGATAGTTAATGAGTGATATAGGAGACTATAACGAAAAAAAAGATATACTAGAAGCAAGAGATATTTTATGGTACAGAGGTAACATAGAATGGAAACTAGATCCTACGCAAAAAAGGATGTATAAACTATGGAAAGAAAATTCTGAAAAGATTACAGTTATTAATATATCTAGAAGGGTTGGAAAATCTTACTTTCTGACCATACTTGCTATACAACAGTGTATAAAACAGCCTAAGTCTATCGTAAAGTTTTTACAGCCGGAACAAAAGATGGTTCGTACTAACTTAAGACCTATTATGGAGGAGATCTTAGACGATTGTCCTACTAAACTTAGGCCACAATTTAAAACACAAGATAATATATATAAATTTCCTAATGGAAGTGAGATTCAACTAGCTGGGACAGATGGCGGTAACGCAGAAAAAATTCGTGGTGGTAATGCTGACCTATGTTTAATAGATGAAGCGGCTTTTGTGAAGAGTGAGCTACGATACCTAGTTAATTCTGTTCTTATTCCTACTACGATGCTTACGAGAGGCAAGATTATACTGTCTTCGACATCTCCTAAAGAAGCTACTCATGATTTTGCTAAATATATGGAGACTGCAGAGATAAAAGGGACTTTAATACGCTCTACCATCTTCGATGCACTAGATGACAATGAAGGATTAGAAAATCCACGCTTTACTGAAGAGATTGTTAACGAAATAATAGAAGCTTACCCTAGTGGGATCGCTGATGACGAATTTAGGCGAGAATATATGTGTGAGATCCTCCAAAACGGAGATAACTCGGTTATTCCCGAATTTACTAACGAATTAGAGGCCGAAATAGTAAAAGAATGGCCTAAGCCTACCTTTTGTGACAAATATGTGTCTATGGATATAGGTTTTAGAGATTTAACTGTCGTATTATTTGCATATTATGATTTTGAGAATGCTGTTGCAGTTATAGAAGACGAATTGACTATGAATGGCAAAAAAATGACTACAAAGAGGCTAGCCGAGGATATAATCCTAAAAGAGAGGCATTTATGGACTGATAAGCTGACTTTAGAGGTTCAGAAGCCATATATGAGGGTTTCAGATAATAATTTGATAGTAATCAACGATCTCCAAAGATTACATGGAATAACTTTCCTACCTACGCAGAAAGATAATAAAGAATCTGCTGTTAATAACACTAGAATCATGATAGGCGGCTATCAAGTATATATAAACCCTAGGTGTACTACGCTTATAAGCCATCTGAAACATGCTACATGGTCTAAATCAAGAGACAAGTTTACTAGAAGTCCTGATATGGGTCACTACGATGCTGTCGATGCTTTAGTATATTTACTTAGGAATATAGATAAAAATAAAAACCCTTTTCCTAAAGGATACGCCCATTCCCACCTCAATGCAGGAGACGGTAAATTCTTAAATCCTTACTATGATGACACCACTTCTAGCAACTCTGTGTTCAAAAAAATGTTTAATGTGAAAAAAAAGATTTAACAAGTATAAATAGAGGTATTAATGGCAAATGACAACGAAACTTACTTTGCGGCAGAAGACGCTGAGAAAACTGCTGCTAACTTATTAGGTAAAGCTGATAGTTGGTACAGAGAATTAGACACTAATGGATATTTAGAAAAGCTACGTTTAATGTGGACTTCTTATCATGGCGCATACTACTCAGATTTTGGTGATGGCCATACAATTTCGTTTGGTGGCGAACAAGGTGAGCTTGCTAACATGTCCGTTAATCATATAAGAAACTTGGGACAGCATATGTTAAATATGGTTACTGCTACAAGACCTTCATTACAAGCAAGATCAATTAATACAGATCATAAATCATTAGTACAAGCTAGATTAGGTAATGGAATATTAGATTACTACTTAAGAGATAAAAAATTAGAAGACTATTTTAAAGTTGCAGTTGAATACGCTATCGTATTAGGTACTGGCTATATTAAATTAGAATGGAACTCTATGGTTGGTGACGTTTACGATGTAGATGAAGAGACTGGAGAAGAAATAAGAGAAGGAGAGATTGAATTTTCTAATTTATCTCCTTTTGATGTTGTTGTCGACTCTAGTAGAGAAGATCAAGACCATGATTGGATTATATGTAGATCATTTAGAAATAGATATGATTTCATAGCAAAATATCCAGAACAAAAAGAAAAGATTTTAGGTTTACCAAGCAAATCTGAATTACAAAGTCAGTATTTAGAAAGCTCTTTCTTCAATGATACTGAATTAATACCTGTTTACGAGTTTTACCATAAGAGATCTGAATCTATGCCTAACGGAAGATTCTTAAGTTTTCTTTCTGAAGACGTAGTACTAAGTGACGGAGATATGCCTTATAGAGATTTGCCTATCTATAGAATATCTCCTTCAAATATACTAGGATCTCCTTATGGTTACTCACCTCTATTTGATATACTTCCAATTCAAGATGCTATCAATATGATGTACAGTACAATATTAACAAATCAAAATGCATTTGGTGTACAAAACATTTTAGTTCCTCGTGGAGCTGATGTTAGCATTAGTGAATTATCTGGCGGACTTAATATTGTAGAAGCTAATACACAGTTTGGTGATATAGCTCCTTTAAATTTAACACAAACTCCTGCAGAAGTATTTGAATTCTTAACTACTTTAGAAAGAGCTGCAGAAACTATATCTGGAGTAAACTCAGTATCAAGAGGTAATCCTGAAGCTAGTTTAAAATCTGGATCTGCCTTAGCTCTAGTCCAAAGTATGTCTTTACAGTACATATCGGGATTACAACAATCTTATGTTCAAATGATCGAAGGTGTTGGAACTGGTATAATAAATATATTAAAAGATTTTGCAGAAGTTCCTAGGATTGCTACAATTACAGGCAAGAAAAATAAAACAAGTGCTAAAGAATTTGTAGGAGATGATTTGTCTTCTGTAAATAGAGTTGTTGTTGATATCGGTAACCCTTTATCTAGAACTACGGCAGGTAAAATGGAAATGGCACAAGAATTTTTACAGATGGGTTTAATAAAAACTCCTGAACAATACTTCCAAGTTATGAACACTGGAAATTTGGATGTGATGGTAGAAAATACTCAAAGTGAGCTAGACTTAATCAGAGATGAAAACGAAAGACTGGTAGAAGGTGGAGATGTTGTAGCTATTGCTATAGATCAACACGCTATGCACATAAAAGAGCATAAGTCAGTATTAGCTGATACAGAATTAAGATTAGATGTAGAATTAGCACAAAGAACTTTAAATCATATACAAGAACATGTAAATCTACTTAGAAATACTGATCCTGATTTATTAAGTCTAATACAAGAACAGCCTCTTGGGCCTGCTGGCGGTAGTCCTGCTGCTCCTGCTCCACAAGGCGGGCCTGCTCCACAAGGCGGGCCTGAGACAGTTCCTCCTGCTCCTCCTGGTGGCCCACAAGCACAAGGACCTGCGCAGCCTGGATTACCAGATCCTGCCACTCCTCCTGCACCTTTTGAGAATATGCCTACAGATCCTTCGGAGATGTAATATATGGCCGCACCTCCTAAAAGCAAACTAGATGCAAACCAAGTACTGCAGTCCTCATTCGATGATGCCACTGGAGAACTTCGTGTAAATGCTTCTCTTAGTGTTGGTGGAGGAACAGAAGTCATAATAAATCATGCAGATGATTCTATAAAAATAGGCGATGGTACAAATCTAATAGGAAGTACTCTTATTGGAGGAAGATATAAACTTGATGTTGCTGCATCTATAATGGATGGTAGCGGTAATACTTTTAACTCTACTTCAGGGTCTTTAAATGTAGCTCCTCAAGATGTCCTAATGAATGGTTTAACAGAAGCCGATGCAATAGATATTGACGAGTCTGCAGGAACATTTAATTCTTATACATACTATCTAGGAGGTTTAGCTGGAACTCTTTTAGGAACTATTACAATTAACTTTACAAACTCTAGCAAAAATACAATTGATTCGGTGGTTAGAACATAATGAACAAAGACTTAGTTTACCAAATACCAATAAAAGGGTTTCAATATTTAAGAAGAGACGCTTTTAACTATTATGTAATCCCTAGCGGAGAAGAAGTGCTTATTCCTATATATACTGAATACACTTTAACAACTGATATTGAAGTTATAGGAGATCTTACTGTAGAAGGGAGATTATCAATTTTAGATTTTATATATGAGGAGGTGCCTTTGGCGTTTCAAGAATTTGATGACGTTGGCGGAGGAGTTAGTTACTTGGGCAGCTCTTCAGCAACAGCTTGGGAGATAGCTATAATAACCGAGACAGGAAAAGATATATCCAAGAGATATGCTACAGTAGCGAATAATCCTACTTATACTACGTTTGCGACAGCATGGGCGGCACGATTAACATTAACATATGAATTAACGGAAGACATTTAATACGAACTAAAGGAGACTATAAATGGCCATACAAGACGATTTTACGATAGCAGTAAACGGAGATATCCGTCATACAGCTAACAATAACCATTATACAGTGTTAGAACTGCATAGATGGTTACAAGACGAAGCGGATAACGCTCAAGCAGTAGATACATCAAATGATTTTGTTGATATAACTACAGCAACTCCGTCAGAAAGAGCAACGGATAACATTATTACATTAATCAATGGATTTAACATTGATGATGATGCAGCAGAATATTTATATGATGGATCTATAGAGAACAGTGATGGAACTTTATATTCTGGATTAACAGTGCTTGGGGCTGTAAATAATACAGCAACTCAAATTGTTGTTATTCAAGATAATGCTCTTTACACTTACACAACTACACCAGCATCACCTTTCTGGGGAACTCAAGCTGGCGGTGGTTATAATGGTGACGCAGCATCCGGTCTATTAATGAAATGTTTAATTAAAACTTCAATAGCTGGATCTGATATTGATGGTAAAAGAATCAGAGTGCAAGCAAGACACTGGGGCGATACTTACGATTTCTTTAACGTGCAAATGGGAACAGGTTCTTCGGTTGCGGCCCTAGGTACAACTCCAGATGCGCAGAATAACGGAACTCAAGGCACAGTAACAGCTTACTCTCATGTAACTAATACTGAAGGCTACCAAACTATTGACTTAAGTAATGGTAATGGTCCGCAACCTTATTACTCACAATGGACTTATGGTGCTGACACTTCTGGTGATGGTATTAAAGGTATTTATGAGTATATTAAAGATTTAACAGGAAATACTACAGCAAAAACTATTCATGGTATTAACGGAGAGTTATTCTTAGGTGTTACGCATGAATATGCTTATGATACTGAAACTGGCGCTTCGTTTATAGAAGATGACGTAATCACTTGGGGAACTGGTGCTACTGCTGGAACAGGTTTGCTACTTGCTCTTAATGATGGAGGAACTACTGGTACAGTATGGATGCAATTACTTACGGGCGTTGCTCCCACTGATGGATTAACAATTAGTAACGAAGCAGCCGATGGTACTCATGATTTAAACGGCGCTCCTACGCTAAGAACAATCCCAAAGATTTTCTTAGGTTCTTATACAGGTACTTTAATTGGAGCTTTTGGTGTCGGTCTTTTAGCAGGTGATCTTAGTTCTAGTGATCGTATTACTGATTTACTTAACGTCAACCAAACTCCTCCAAATAATCAAACATTTACAGTTAGTGGCTTAGTAGCTTCTGAGGATTATGTTTTAGTTGGACCAGAAGTAGCTAATGATTTTGAATTTGACCAACTTACAAGTAATGCAGTTGAAACAGGTGCAGCAGTAACATCATTATTAATGAGTGCAGTAATACCCACAGATACTCCTTCTAGTGGAACATTAAGAATCCATTTAGCAAGTGGTATTAGACTGAAAGTTGCTTACTCGAGTTATACGGGTTCTACATTTACGATTGCTTCTACTGACTTTAGTGGAGATAATAGTAATGCAGATAAAGCTGTAATGATTAGTTATATTGATGTCGCAACAGCGTCTACGAGTGAGAGTTTTACTGCGGTATATTCATCTAATAGAGATTTAAGAGTTAGACGTAGAGATGGCGGTGCAGGTTCTCCTACTAAAACTTATGAGTCAAATGCTACATTTACATCTAGCGGTGGTTCAGCAGTTGCAGCAAGAATTACGGATGCGTGATTAAATGGCAGCAGTCTCTGTAACAGCACAAAATGTAAGATTGGACGATGCAGAAGTAGCTACCAAATGGGTAGATATTGGTTCTGGTCCAGGCGGAGCTATACAGTTCGATTTCTTTTATCAGGGATCGAACAGTTATGCACGTAAAGGTACTACTGGTATTAAGGGAGTCGCATTAGACGACTCTCTAGGTACTGCTAATACCGAAGATCTTAGTGGTGCTGGCACACATGACGTTGTTTTAATGAAATATAGTACGATTACTCCAGGACTTTTAGAATTAAAAAGCGTTCCTGGGATACAATTAAGAGTAGGCTCTGGATCTGGAGCCTATTATTCATATGATGTACAAGGTAGTGATACATATCCCGTAGATAAATCATGGTTAGTGGCAGCAATAGCTCCTAGCATTGTAAGCCATAGAGACGGAACTACAGGTTCTCCTTCTTTGACTGTTTGTGATTATTATGGTATGGCTCAAGACCAAACAGGTACTTCCAAAGATTTAAACTTTGCATTAGATGCAGTTGATGTTGGTACTGGATTAACTTTAGTTGGCGGAGACGGTGTTTCAACAGATGGAGTATGGCAGGATTTAAGCGACCATGATTGGGGTACAGTTAATAATCGTTACGGTTATATTAGAGAATCAGAAGGTGCCTTTATTGTTTACGGAACTATGATTATAGGTAACGCTACAGCCACAGTATTTCAAGATAATGGATCTGTTTTACTATTCCCAGAAGGATTATTTCCTGCAGGTTGGTCGGGCATAGAAGTTGGTTTAGCTAATGCTACTAACGATATAGATTTTATATCCAATATATTTGTTGGACAAGGAACAGCAGCAGGCGAAGATACGAGACCAGTAGTTAATGTTACTGGTACAACAGGAACTTGTGATTTTATAGGATGTTCTTTTGATAACTTTTCAACAATAGTTTTAACTAGCGCTACCAACTTTACTGATTGTATCGTTAAAGATAGTGCTCAAATTACCCAAGCAGGTTCGGATATCACTGGTTGTACGCTTTCAGGCGGTACTTCTGCTGTCCAAATAGTTGCAGACGATGCTGCACTAATAGCAGATTGCTCTTTTACTTCTGGCGGCACAGGACATGCAATTGAAATTACAGATGCAGGCGCAGGACCTATAACTATTAATATGAGCGGAAATCAATTTAGTGGTTATGCTGGTACTGATGGGTCTACAGGTAACGAAGCTATTTTAATTAATCCGGCAACATCTAGTGCAGATATAACTCTTAACATAGTCGGAGGCGGTAATACGCCAAGTATTATGGAACATGCTAGTTATACGGGAACATTTACTTTAGTAATCAGTCCAGTAACTTTAACAGTTAAGGTTACAACGACAGCAGGTGCTAACATACAAAATGCTATGGCGTTAGTTTTAGTGGGAGATGCTTTAAATTTTCCATACGATGCCACAGTAACAGCTACAAGTTCTGGGACCACAGCTACTGTCACTCATACGGCACACGGCTTATCTAGTAATGATTATGTACAAATAACAGGTGCTAATGAAAATAACTATAACGGATCTTTTCAAATTACAGTAACTGGTGTTAATACTTATACATATACAATGCCAGGAACTGGTGGTAGCCCAGCAACAGGTACTTTAAAATGTACTACTGTTCTTATTAAAGGTTTAACAGATGTTAATGGTGAAATTTCAAATACCAGAAGTTATGGTGTTAATCAAATTATTACAGGTAGAGTTAGAAAATCAACTGGCTCACCTTATTACAAAACGAGCGGTATAGCTGGAACAGTTAATAAAGATAGCGGTGCTACTGTAAACATACAACTAATCGGAGATGAATAAATGAAAGATGTAAATATTATAGTACAAAAAAAGAAATTATCTGAGATGACTGATGAAGAAATAAATATATCTAAATATAGATCTTTAGAAAAAAGATATAATAGTTTAGTAGAAGCATGTGATAAACTAGAAGAACAAAATAATATGTTCAGAGCAGAACTAGAGATGGGATACCAAAAACTAGAGAATGCCCAAAAAAATGTAGAAATAAACAAAATGATCGTACAAAATGCGTTGTCAGAGAAAAATTCAAGAGAGCAATCTTTTCTTGGAGAGATAGCAGATCTAAAAGCTAAAATAAAGGCTATGTAAATTGGCTATTTCTGTAGATTGGGGCACAAAAGTAATTTCTGTTAATAAAGTCGATATGGTTTTAGTTCAGTCAGTACCTTCTGAGATTTATGAGCTAGATTTAGATGTATTTCGTCTAGCTCTTGGTGAGTTATTAGATGACGAAACTGGTATGGCTTTTCCTGACACACATAACTACTTTCCTCCTTTATCTGTTGGTGGGGCCTCACTTGCTAGAGTTATTGAGATAATAAATGGTTATACTATTACATTTGAAGATGGACAGTATAGAGCTCAGATAGTAAATGGTAACTCTAATATAGGAGAAAACGTAAACGTAAATCAAGTCTCAGTAAGTACAGCCAATAGTGCCGGACTACAAGATTTAGGAAGTTTACAAGCAGCAAGTTTCAATGGAGGAGTTACAGTTAACACTTCATCATCATATACTGGAACAACTTTTCCAGTAGGGACTAGACAAACGCCAGTGAATAATATGGCAGATGCTTTAACTATTGCAAATGAAAGAGGTCTTAAGGTTATATATCTAGCATCAAGTATAACTCTATCTTCTGAAGATGCTACAGGACACGAGTTTATAGGAGATAGTGCCGTTGTTAATACTTGTACTATTGATGCTGGAGCAAATGTATCGAACTGTACTTTTAAAAATTTAACTATCATGGGAACTTTAGATAATGCAAATATACTAAGAGAGTGTAGCATTGGAGCCTTATCATCACTTAACGGATTTATATTTCAATGTGCTTTGGGAGATACTATTACTTTAGGAGGGAATGCTCAAACTACAATTATGAGTTGTTATTCAGGAGTGGCAGGTGCTTTAACTCCTGTAATTGATATGGGAGGTAGTGGCCAAGCTTTAGTATTAAGAGATTATAGTGGTGGAATTAAGATTACTAATAAAACTGGTAATGATAATGTATCTATTGATTTAACATCTGGACATGTAATTTTAGATAGTACGGTCTCAGATGGCGCAATTATCGTTAGAGGTTCAGGAAAAATTACCAATAGTGCTACAGGAACAGCCGTTGTAGACTCGTTAAACTTAATTACTGGTGATAAATTTACGAACATTGCTCATATGGTAGAATCAAAAGATCCAACAACAACTAAATATGGCAATGTTTATTATGTTGATCCTATTAATGGCTCTGATACAAATGTTGGTACCGATCCAGCAAGAGGATTTGCGACTATAAGTGGAGCTCTTAGCAAAACAACTCCAAATAACGGAGATATTATTTTCTTGATTTCGCCTGGAGAGGCATCTATAATAATTGATGAAGTTGTTAATATGAATGTTGCTGGTGTAGCATTAAGATCAGAAAAGTTGGACGTTAAAATAAAGCCTACGGCTACAGGAACACCTCCTTTAACAATAAGTGCAAATTATGTTCAAATTATGAACTTAACTGTTGAACCTACTGCTGGCGGTACAGATGATGCGATATTTATAGATGGCGTTGATCATGTTGTTTTAGATAAAATTAGAGTAGAAAACTCAACTAATAGAGGAATTCATGTTGAGCATAGTCATCAGTGTGTTATTAGAAACTCTTTTATTGGGTATTCTGCTAGTCATGGAATACAGTTTGATGACTGCCAAGACGTAGACGTTAATGAATGTCATATAGACACTAATGGTGGTGATAATTTAAAGTTTACATCTACGGGTGTTGGTAATACTCACGAAGTTATTATAAGAAAAACTATAATCCATGAAGCTAGCGGCTATGGTGCAAATATAGGCACTAATTGTGAAACAATTCAATTTTTAGACGGATGTAAATTTATACTAAATGGCACAGATATTTTAGATAACGGAATTACGACATTTATAGAAGATACTACAGGATTAACTGAGAGTCGATATGTAGAACTAAGCCAATCATTAAAATATGATGGTCATGTTCATGTAGATGCAAATAATGGGGTAGCAGGTACTACTTATCCATTAGGAGTCTATTCGAGCCCAGTTTCTAATATAGCAGATGCTTTAGTTATTGCAGCAGCTAATAATATAAGTAAAATCCAAGTACTAGAAGATATAACTATATTAGCAACAGATGATGTTTCTGGTTTTGAAATAGAAGGGTCTCATCCTCTTAAATCTGAAATAACAGTTGCTGCCGGAGCTACTACTACTTTTACTGAGTTTTCTAATTGTAATCTTATAGGTACTTTAAATGGAGATGTTATAGTTAAAGATTGTACTATAGGAGATTTAGCTAATTTTAGTGGTATTGTATATGGATCTACTTTTAGTGGTACTATCACTTTAATAGGAACTAAAGCTGTACACTTTTTAGATTGTTACTCTGCTGTGCCAGGGTCAAATACACCTTCTATAGATTTTAACAGTGCTAATACTCCTCTAACAATTAGAGCTTATAGTGGCGGTATTAAGTTAGAAAATAAAACTACAACTGCTGCCTTAAGTATAGATATGCTTTCAGGACAGGTTATTGTAGACGGATCTGTTACAGCAGGCGACATTTTGGTTAGAGGCCAAGCAAAATTAACTGATAATAGTAATGGAACAGCAGTAGTAGATTCTAGCTCATTGATAGAAGAGCAAGGTTTAACTAAGAAACAATTTTTAGCTTTAAAATAAGGAATATATATGGGTAAAATTAAAATAACGAACCAAACAGCGCCAGATACTCCTGCTACAGGCATAACTGAAATATATGTCGATTCTACTAGTAAAAAACTTACTACAAAAGATGATACTGGAACAGTTACAAATTATGGTGCCGGAGGCGGCGGAGGTGTAACCGATCATACAGCTCTAACAAGCATTGGAACAAATACACATGCTCAAATAGATACTCATATTGCATTAGGAAATGAGCATATAGATTGGACGCAATCTGGTGTAGGTACTATACACGCATCTAACTATGTAAATACTGATACAACAGACCACACTGCTTTTTCTAATATTGGAACAAATACACATGCTCAAATAGATACTCATATAGCTAGTACTGCTAATCCTCACAATGTTGATAAAACAGATGTAGGATTAACTAATGTAGAGGACATAAAGAATAACTTTGCTGGTACAGTTGCTCCGACTACTACGGATGATACTGGATCAGGCTACTCAGTAGGATCAGAATGGATTGATACTGTAGGAGGGGTTACTTATCAATGTACAGATAATACTAGTAGTGCTGCAGTATGGGTTGAGACAGCTAATGCTGCAACAGTTGGCGATATTGCTGGTCCTTTATCTTCTACAGATAATGCTATTGTAAGGTATAACGGAGCTACTGGTAAAGTAGTACAAGATAGTTTAGCTAGTGTAGATGATTTAGGCAATATTTTAGCTGGTAGTGGTACTATAAGTGCTGCTGGTATAGGTTTTTTATCTGATCCTGATACTGGGTTTTATTTACAGAATACTGGAGTTATTAGTATGTTAGCTGGCGGAGAAGCTGGGCTTAGCATGAAGTATGTTAATTCATCTTCCGCTAACATAGGTTTTGGTTTAATTCCAGGAGTTTCTGTTACTGAGCCTTTTGAGTTACAGAGGTCTGTTAGTGTAGACGCTTATGCTATTTTTCAAAATCAAAATACAGGAACAAATGCTGGTTTTTATCTTAGAGTGGGGACTACTTCTCAAAGAATAAAAGTAGGATGTCACAGGTCTACTAATACAACAGATGCATATGCTGGAGGCCGTGCTTACATAGAGTCTGATAACAACGGTGCTGGTTTAGCTATCATAGGAGAAGATGCAGACGATACTATTCAATTCTATTCTGGAGGTAAAACTGACGCAGATAGAGTATTAGAAGTTCATCCAGATTTGACGTTAGAATTTACACAAGAAATTACAACTCCAGTAACAAATCCTGCTACTGGCGGACATAAATTATACTTTAAATCTAATGATAATATGTATTCGTTGAATGATGCAGGAGAAGAAATTAATATTAGTAAAAGTAGTACGTGGAACCCTGTTAGTACGGATTGGAAAGTTTATTGGAATGATTTTTTCGGGTATCCTCCAGCAAGTATAAATTTTCCTGTTGGTAGCGGTTCTTTAGGACTAAATGCTTTTATATCTGGTACTAGTGAAACGTGGACTACAGCAGCATCGCCAGAAGTTGACAGGATAGGAGTTCAAGATATAGGATTAGGTACAAGTGTTGGGGCTATTAGTGCAGGCGAAACAAGTTCTGAAGATAGTACATTTAGATTTGGAGATGGCAGAATAAAGATTGGCGGAGCAATTAAGTTAATTGATTTACCTGCAGCAGGAGAGGATATGAGAGTATTTATAACTCTCGGTGATAATGTGGCCCCCGGACTTTCGTCAAACTGTATGTCACTAACTACGTTCTATTCGCAACATTCAACTAATTGGGTGGCACATTCAAACGGAGTTTCTTCAAAGCACACAGATACAACTATAGCCTTTGATACTAATTGGATAAATTTAGAAGTTGACGTAGCTTCGGACTTGTCGACTGTTAAGTTTTATATTAATGGGACTCTGGTTTATACGGAAACAGATTCGGCTTATATACCAGTAGCAGGATCGGACGCAGGATTTAGTATTGGCGGCAGAGTAGGAACTGTTACACAGGTTAATCATTTTTATGTGGATTGGGCTTATATGGCCATCAAACCAGACAATGCTAGAGGTTCAATAACAACTTGGATTGATGAATTATAACAAGGAGAATATATAATGGCTTTTACACCAAAAACCCCAAGTGCGAATGATAGATCTTTAAGTACTATTTCGATAGTAAAAACTAAAGATCCGTACTTTGAAGATTTTTATAATGATGAAAAATTAGACGGCGAATCTAGAGAAGATTTTATTTTACGTCATATGATGATATTAGTAAATAAACATGCTATAAAAAAAGAAAAGGAATCTTATGTAGAAAACTATAAGACTGAAAAAGCGAATGCAATATCAGGATTAGATTTTATTAAGGATTAATATGGCTAGAGTATACATAGTCCCTAAAGGGCATGAGAGCCCTAAATATGGAAAAGGAAAACGTACTACTAAATTAGATATATACAAAAGAGTTTGTATAGGATTATCTTTAGTGGTTTTAATGGAGACAGGATACATTGCATGGATGATGTTGAATTAAAAGATTTTTTAAAAAGATATGAAGGTTCAGAGGCAGGAGTTTACAAAGACTCTAAAGGTATTCCTACGGTTGGAGTAGGATCTAATTTAAATAGTCCAGAAGTACCTAAGTTATTAGAGAGTTTAGGCACTTCTAGACAAGAGATTTTAAGCGGTAAACAATTGTCTCCAGAGCAATCAGATACACTACTAGATAAACAATTAGAAGAGAAAAAAAGATATTATAATAATATACAAAAAAGAGATTTCCCTAATTCTGATATACAAGAACATGAAAGAAGGGCTCTTGATTCATTAATGTTTCAAAATCCTAGTTTAGTAGGACCTAAGTTAAGAGGGTACTTAGAAAATAATGATGATATAGGCGCTGCTAAAGAGATACTTCTTAATAGTAACAAGAATAATTCTGGGGGAGTTGCTAAAAGAAGATTGGGAGAGGCAAAAATGTTCTCTGGCGATAGATTTTCTGAATTAGTAGAGAGTTTATCTGATCAAGAAGTACAGCAAATTTATAGTATGGTAAACTCAATAAAAAATCCTTACACAAGACAACAAGTATTAGATGAGTACCCATTCTTAAAGCAAATTGTTAAACCAACAAGATTTAAGAATATAATAGGAAAGTAATATGGATGAAAAAAGTTTAAAAGAAAAAGCATTAGAAGCATTAGCTGCTGCAGGAAATAAGTATGACTCTTATATGGGAGCTCCTACTAGATCTGCTATTGGCGCAGCAAAAGAAGGAGAAAATCCTTTAAGCGCATTTGCAGACCAGTTTGGAGAAGATCCGTCTACTGCTCCTACAGGATTTGATCTTACTAAAGAAATAGAAAACCCTTATTTAGGTGCTATAGCTGCTACAGCCGTTGATGTTGTAGATCCTTTATCATTAACTGGCGTAGGTGCTGGAGTAAAAGCTTTATCTAAATCAGGAAAAGCTCTTAAAGGTTTAGGAAAAACTGGTAAAGCGGTGCCTACTCCTGAAGAAATAAAAAGATTTAAAAAAATACTTCCGTCAAGCCCAGAAGATTTTAGAAGTTATTTAGATAAATCAAGAAACATAGATGATCAAATTAAGGAGTTTACTCACATGTATTCTCCAGAAGAGTATAGTAAAATGAAAACATTTCTAAGTGCTGATAAAAAATCTGGTATGGCAATCAAGCCAGACGGAGATATCGTATCTGCTTTCTCTAAAGTAAGAGGTCAAAATAGATTAGACGATATAATGGAAACAGCTTCTAAAGAGGGCGGATCTAAATTAGACGCTTTTGACGGCAAGCTTCCAGAATTATATAGAAAAAAAGGGTTTAAAGAAGTTAGAAGAGAGCCTAATTGGACACCTGGAGAACCAGACGTAGTATTTATGAATAGACCTAAAATGAGTAGAGCAGATATAGCTAAAGAAGATGTAATGAATATGAGGAGACCTTTTTTTGAGGATGTTTTTGGAAAAGGAGCTTCAAAACAAGAAGTCCTTAAGTCTATGAATAATAAAAGATTCTCTACTCTTAAAAATCCTAAAAATGCTCTTGTAGAAAATACGTTAAAATACATGGACGATGTTCCAGCAAAAACTCCTTCTCAGTTGGATAGAATAGATTTATCAGTTATGCAAGATACATTAGAAAAAGCAAAAAAAGCTGTGGCCGAAGGAAAGATGGCACAACAAGAATTTGAAGCATTAGCTAAAAGTCTTGGAGAATCCATGCTTAAGGGGAACTAATTAACAAGTATTAATAGAAGATCTATCCAATTAAGGACGATCATTAACAAACCTATCGAGAGACGGTTAAAGGAGATTAATATGTCAGAAGATATATCAAATGCATCAGAGGTTCTAGATTCAATAGACGGAGCTGAAGAAGTAAGTAATGTGCCAGCAGGCGAAGAAGGCGAAGAAGGTTCACTAGATATACAGGATGCTGTGAACGAAGCACTAGGTGGCGGAGAAGGTCCAGAAGGATCAGAAGAAGAAGAAAATTCAGAAGAAAGTGATTCTGAAAAAAAAGATCTTGAGGAAGAGATCAAATCCCTAAAAAAGAAATTAAAATTAAAAGTAGATGGAGTTGAAATCGAAGAAGAAATTGATTTCGATGATGATGAGCGTTTAATTAAAGCTTTACAAAAAGAAAAAGCGTTTGATAGTAGATCTCAAGAATTATCTTCTATGAAGAAACAAGTAACTGATTTCGTAGGAGCTTTGAAAGCTAATCCAGCAAAAGTTTTGGCTGATATGGGATTAAGTATGGATGATATTGCTGAAACTCATATTGAGAGTATGATTGAGCAAGCTAAAAAGTCTCCAGATCAGATAGCTAAAGAAGAGATGGAAAATGAGCTTAGAGCTTTACGTGAAGAAGCTGAAAATGCTAAGAAAATGCAAGAAGATGCTGAAATGGAGAGAATGAGAAATGAACATGCTCAGCAAATTGAAGTTGACATTAAAGATGCTTTAGGAGATACTGAGTCTATTCTACCAGATAGTAACCCTTGGGTCCTTAGAAAAGTAGCTGAAACTATGCTATTTGCAATGAGAAACGGTTATCCAGATGTAACAGCTAAAGATGTTATACCTCTAGTAGAAGATCAGTATAGAACCGACCTAAAAGGTTTATTCGATGTACTTCCTGAAGAAACTTTAGAAAAGATTATAGGAAAGAATAATCTTGATAGAATGAGAAAAAAGCGTCTTAAGAAAAGACCAAAAACTGCTACACCAAAACAAGCGGTAAAAACTACCTCAAGTAAGGTAGATAATAGTGGTAAAAGCGAAGATAAGAAGTCATATAAGGACTTTTTTAGTATAACATAATATAGGTTTTAACAAGTATATATAGGAATACTCTATTTTATTAATGGAATAGACTTTTTCGTACCCCTCTGGGATCGATTAACACCGAAGCTGTGGCGTAAAAAGAGAGATATTACCAATATAAATAAACAATTTTCGGAGGAAAATAATATGTCAAATGATTTACGACCAAACCCCGATGTACAAAATAGAATGCTTAAGTCGCAAAGACTTCTAGTTAAGGTAAATATCGTTAGTGATGCTGATCCTGCTAGTAAGACTTTAAATGACGATTCTTCTATTGCTACATTAAGATGTGAAGGCCAAACAGCTAAAGCTGATGCTAAAGAAGATGTTTCTGCTGTTGCTACTACTGCTGCTGATGCCACTGGTATTTTCAGTGTTTTAATTGATGAAGCTAATGTTGATCAAATTTATAAGGTTGACTTACAGTCTTCTAGTGGTACTGTTGCTCTTGGAGCTGCTGGTGCCGTTGTTACTGCAGGAAAAAGAATGCTAATTGATTTAGACTCTAGTTTAGATCTTTCAACTGCTGCTGGTGCCGTAGAAAGCGAATTCACACTAGTTATCGATTATTCGGTAAGCAAATAATTAAACAATTTCGGAGGAAATAATATATGTCAAGTTCAGCAAATACGCTAGATACGCTAAACGGCCTTTTTAAGGAAGTTTATGCTAAAGATCTAGAAGAATTAATACCTGATGGTGTTAAACTTTTAAATAAAATCCCTTTTGCTAAAAAAGAACAGCAATTAGGTAATTTCTATCACCAACCTGTTGTTTTAGGACACGAGCATGGTGTAACTTTCGCTCAATCAGGCGAAGATGCATTTAATTTAAATGCTCCTGTTGCTGGTAAAATTAAAGATGCTACAGTTCGTGGTACTCAATTAGTTTTACGTTCTGTGATGGGTTATACTTCTGCGTCTCGTTCTGCAGAAGGCGGAGCTAAAGCTTTTAAACAAGCTACTAAGTTCTTAGTTGGTAACATGCTTAGATCTGTTACTAAAAAATTAGAAATCGAATTACTTTATGGTCAATCTGGATACGGTGAAGTTGCTTCAATAGCTGGTAGTGTAGTTACTATTTCTACGGCTGAATGGGCTCCTGGTATTTGGGCTGGTGCTGAAGATATGCCAATTGAAATTTTATCGGCTGACGGTTTAACTTCTAGAGGCGAAACTTCTATTTCTGCAGTAGATTTTGACAACAGAGCTGTTACTTTAAGTAGCGTTCCTGCTGGCATAGTTGCTACAGATGTAATTTACCATAAAGGTGCTTTCGGTAACGAATTCGCTGGTATCCATAAAATTATCACCAATACTAGTTCTCTTTTCGGCATTTCTGCTACTGAGTTCAGTCTTTGGAAGGGTAATGAGTATGGTGCAGGTTCTGCTGCTTTATCTTTCAACAAAATCCAAATAGCTATCGCTAGAGCGGTTGAGAAGGGTTTAGATAGTGATGTAATGGTTTTAGTTAACCCTAAAACATGGGCAGATATCCTAAATGACCAAGCAGCTATGAGACGTTTCGACAGTTCTTATGGTAGTGATAAGTCTAGTAACGGTGCTAGAAGTATCGAATTTCACGGCCAAAATGGTATGATTGAAATCGTTCCTTCTATTTACTGTAAAGAAGGGTACTCTTACGTTATGTCTATGGATGAAATGGTTCGTATCGGTTCTACTGATGTGACTTTCAGACGACCAGGAAAAGGCGATGAGTTCTTTAGAGATTTAGAGAACAGTGCTGGTTATGAGCTTAGAGCTTATACTGATCAAGCATTATTCTGTCACGCTCCAGGACGTAATGTTCTAATTTCAGGAATTGTTAATACTTAATTATTAACAAATAATATTCAGAGATTTAAAGGGGAAGTTTTTACTTCCCTTTTTTTATGCTATCCTCTCTCTAGTGTTTTTATTCTTATACTAAGAGCTGCTATCCCCGCTATAAGCAAAGATAAACATGCGATTGGTCCTATAGTATTATCATATACTAAGAAGCCAGCAATAAAGCAAGTATGACAGCCTGCTATCTTAAGTACTATTTTCATCTACTCTCCTATAAAAACTAGTGTTACCATTAAAAATATCAATGTTGTCATATGTATAGGTTCAATACACATTACACGAATTGGATGTGAAAATGCTTTCCAAGTTTCTTACCTTTACTATTAGTAACCTCATGATATTTAGCAGTCCAAGCATACCCGTTATCACTGTTATGTTTACTATTTAAATAATTTTTTATGGCCTTAATTTCCTTATTAGTGAACATCTTAGTTCTAATATCAAAGGCTGTCCATATCTGATGTGGAGATTTCCAAGGCTTTTCATCATATTTTCTAATACCTCTAACAACTCCTGAATAGATCATATCCTGCTCTTCTTTTGTTCTTTGTATCATAGTAAGTACTATATCTTTACCAAAAGCTCTTAAAACATAATACTTCAGTCCTTTTAATATATCATATAAAGCAGGGTTAAGAGTTTCTAGTCTAACTAGTTCGTCCTTTAAACGCTGACTATTATTTTTTACTTTAATAAATCCCATTATCATCCTCTTCTTGGCTACCATTAGGTAGTCTGCCACAGCTATCACATACCATATATTCTTGTTCAGTATCCTCATTTTTATATATCCAAGCATGAGGCTTGCAATTAGCAGGTTTTATCCTTGTTTTCTTATTTGATAACAGTTCATGCACAAATCCATATATAAAAGGTAGCATAACTAGCGTAGGATCGATTTGAAACAATAATATACTTAATAAGGTCATAATAAATATCATATAGTCACTATAACACATAAAACTGCCTTTGTCAAGTCTTTTTAACAAGTATATATAGAGGATATTACCTAATAGGAGACTAAATTGGCTACCAAATCACTTACAGTAAATAATAACACATATGACTACCCTGCAGACGGAGAAGATCCAGGATGGGGTGCTGAAGCAACAGGGTGGGCAGAAGAGGTAACAAATACCCTTGACTCATTACTAGGCGCAGGAGACATCCTAGAGACTCCTGGAGAGATTGCCAACAACCAATCGGTAGCTTTAGACGTTTTACAGTTAGCCTTCGAACCTACAGTAACTAGATCTGCAGTAGTAACTTACAGTATATACAGAAATACTGATTCAGCTAGTCTTTCTGAGACTGGTACTATAAATATTCTATATGATGCATCCCAACCAACTAATGAAAAATGGGTAGTTACTCAATCATTTGTAGGTAATGCTGGAGTTATATTTACTATTACCGATGCAGGACAATTTCAATATACTTCAACTAACATGGCTGGAACAGGTTATGTAAATAAGTTTAAATTTAAAGCAACTACTACTTCTGCCGTATAAGGATAATAAATGAATTTTTTCGGAATAATTAAAGGTCTTTTAATAAGAAAAGAAGGCGATACTACTGCAACTACGACAGTATCTATTAATAGTAATATTACTACTCCAACAGCGTTAACTTTACCGGAAGGTGATGATCAACTAGTTGGTAGAATTTCTACAGATGACTTATCTAATAAGACATTACAATCTGATACAGTAAAATTTCAAGACCTATCTACTCCAGCTAACGAGTTAATAATTGATTTAACTAATACTGGCGGATATACAACTACCATAGGCGCATTTCCTCAAGCAGGTAATATAGTATTATCTCTTCCTGCTACTAGCACACAACTTATAGGAACAGATACTACAGACGATGTATCAAATAAAACATTCGTAACAACTGCTACCCCATTCCAAGCTAATATTCCTAGTACTAGTACTACTGACGGTACTATTGTAGTTACTGGCGGAGTTGGTATAAGTGGGGCTGTTAATATCGGAGGTAATACTGTTATAACAGGTAATCTTACTGTTACAGGAAGTACCACTACTATAAATACTACTGACTTAGTTGTATTAGATAAAAACATTGTTATTAATGACCAAGGTACTGTTGCTTCTTCTGAAGGAGCTGGGATTACAGTTGATAGAACTGATGGTGAAGCAATAGGTGGTTCGATCATCTATGCTAGAGGAGCTGACGATAATAATACTAGATTTAAAGTTGGGCCTTTAGGTGCAGAAGCTTATATAGTAGATATATCTACAACACAAACTATTACCAATAAAGAAATGGTCGTAGCTTCTAATACAATAACTACAGCAGCTTCCGGTAACTTAGTTGCCACTGAATTAAATGCTGCCTTAGCTGAATTACAAACTGATGTAGATACTAGAGCTGATAGGTACTTAAGTAATTTAATATCGCCAACAACTGTTAGCGAAAGTTTAATACCTGTGTCTACTCAAGAGCTTGGAACAATAGCAAAACCTTGGAAGAGTTCTCTTAGTGAAAGTCATATAATATCAAACGGATCTTTGTCTCTTGGCGGACTAGTTAATACACAATCAGCAGAATTTTTCAACCCTGTCGGTAATAGAGTCGCTGGCGTAGCTTTAATAAGCACTAACGCAGGAAATAATGGTAATATTCTTATAGGCTCCAGTGATAGAACTGATACTTCTAATTCTGCGGCTATATATATACAATCTGGAGACCAAGGTGGAGCTGCCGGAGATTCTGGATTAATAAGAGTTGAAACTGGAGATTCTGATCAAGGAGATTCTGGGTCTATGTTTGTAGGGACAGGACAATCAATTGATACTTTAGGCAGGTCTGGGACTTTAACTATTGCGTCTGGAAATACTAGCAATGCTGCAGGTGCTAATAATAATACTGGAGCAGTATCGATTGCATCTGGTACAGTACAGACATCTACAAATGGAGTCTCTGGAAATGCTAATTTTGGATCAGGTTCAGTATCGCAAGGATCTGGAAATTCTGGGACTGTTGGCATATCTTCTGGTGGCGCTATTAGCGGAAATTCTGGAGATATTAACTTAACAATTGGAGCTTCTAGCAGTGGAACAAGAGGCTCAATAAATTTAGATGCTTTAGCAGTTAATGTAACAGACTTTGCATCTTTTGAAAGTACATCTTTACCTTCACAGTATTGGGGAACTTTGCCTGCATTAGTGTTAGATGGTAAATCTGCAGATGCTATATCTAATGGAGCTGTTGGTATCATATTTGATATGGACGAAGCTACAGGAAATGAAATATTTATTTCCGGTAATGATTTAGATAGTGGAGGAAACAACACTTCTGGTATGACAATAAAAACTGGTTCTCATGGTGGGACTGGTACTACTGGTAGTATTTATATGCTTACTGGTAATCAAAATAATGCTACTGGAGATTCTGGCGGAATAGATATTGTTTCAGGAGAATCTGTTGTTAACTCTGGAGCAGTTCGTATTAACTCTGGCGGAGGTACAACCTCTAGTGGAGTTGTAGAGTTAAAATCTGGAGGTTCTGGCAGTGCTAGTGGTGACATTGATTTAATTTCTGGTGGCGGCGGTGCTGGTACTTCTGGTAATATTAAGTTAACTGTCGGCTCTGCAACTACGCAAGGAGATATACAATTCCTAAAAACTGGTATAGCTAATACAATAGGAGATATATGGACAGCGACTAGTGTAGACGGTAAAGGTTACTGGGCTACTCCTACTGTAGGTGCTGATATTAATTTAAGTAATATAACTGCTACAGCTATTCCTGTAAATCTAATCCCAGATACTGCAGCAACTATACAATTAGGCTCACCTAGTTTACCATTCAATAAATTTAATGGTACTGGCGTTGCTTTATATAGCGCAGCTAATACTCTCAAAGGGCATATTTCTACTACAGGCTCACAAACGCCTCTTGGTGTAAGTACTGATGTAGCTTTATTTTCTACTGCTGGAAATGTTTTAGGAATTTTTAGCGCTAATGATAGTACTGCGGATGTTAATCCTACTGGAAGTCTTCATATAGAAACAGGAAATAAAACTGCTGGTACTGGCGATTCGGGCTTAATTAGTATAGTATCTGGAGACTCTCAAGGAGGCGATACTGGATCAGTAACTGTTGCTAGTGGTAAAAATGATTTTGGTGCAAATAGCGGAGACTTAAATTTAGAAAGTGGTATTGCTTCTTCAGGAGATTCTGGTAGTATTAATATAACCGTAGGCACAGCTACAGGTACTAGAGGTACAATTAACTTTGTAGATGGTTCTGAGGGAACTTCTGGGCATGTGTGGACTTCTTCTGGTACTGCTGGAGAAGGTAACTGGGCAGCGCCAGTAGGAGGCGCAACAACGGCTTTAGATAACCTAGCTAGTGTAGATTTAAATGCCAATTTAGAAACAACTAAAGCGTCTGATTTAATTTTAAGACATAATACAGAAACACAACAAGTAAAAGTCCTCTCTGCTGATTCGGCTTTAGGTGGCGGTACAATTACAGGTTACGTGACAGTATCAAGTGGTAACGTTATTACTACAGGTGCAGGTGAATCTGGTGTAGTTAATGTTAATACAGGTTATAATACTTCAGCAGGCGGCGGTGGTACTGGAAATTTAGAGTTATTCAGTGGTCAGGCTTCTGGTTCCGGTGTGTCAGGTTCAGTTAATCTTTACACTGGACCGTCAAATGGCGGTGTGTCCGGGAACGTTGCAATTTCTACAGGCAATTCGGCGGCAACTGGTTCAGGCGATATTACACTACAAACTGGTACTGCAGGTGGAACCAGGGGCGATATAATCCTTAATGGTAATAATATACAATTATCTCCTGCATCTGGGGCATCTGCTATTGGCGAAATTTGGACTGCAACTGATACTAGTGGGTCTGGAGAGTGGGCTGCAGCTCCTGCTAGTGGAGCAACAACGGCTTTAGATAACCTAGCTTCTACTGCTATAAACGTAGACTTACTCCCAGGCACTACCGGAAGTATTAATTTAGGTTCTAGTTCAAAGACTTTTAATCAAATAAGTAATAGACTAATTTCTATGTACAATTCATCTGATGTATGGAAGGGCTATCTAGAAGGAAATTCTGCTTCGTTGCCTAGTGGTGATACAGCTAACTTAGTTCTTGCAACGGCTGCTGAAGGTGATGGAGTTGGTGTATTTAGTGCGACAGCTTTTAGTGCTTCAACATCTAGTGGAATAGCTAACTTAGAATCTGGGAATGTAACAGATGCAGGAGGTTTTACATCTGGGATCGTAAAGATAAAATCTGGTAACTTAACTCATGCTTCAAATAATTTTAATTCAGGAGCCGTTATAATAAGTACAGGTACAGTAGCAGGTTCTGGTTCTAGAGGTACAATTAATTTAGTAGACGGTTCTGAAGGAACAAGCGGTCATATTTGGACTTCTTCTGGTACTAGCGGAGAAGGTAATTGGGCCGCAGCTCCTGCTGGCGGATACGCTGTTGTCGCAAAAACTACAACATATAATCCTGCAGTTCATAACGATCATATATTTGCAGATAGTACAGGCGGAGCATTTACAATAACATTGCCTGCTACTCCTTCTTTAGGAGATAAAGTAAGAATCACAGACCATATAGATGCGACAACTGGTGGTGGGTTTGCTACTAATAATGTAACAGTTGCAAGAAACAGTTCTACAATAGATAGTGTAGCTTCAGATTTTACATTAGATGTAGATGGCGGAGATGTTGAGTTTATTTATAACGGATCTACTTGGAGGGTTTTAAACCTTGGCTAATCTCTCTAAATTTTTTAATGAACAAAAAGAACAAAAGAATTATTTCTCTGCTATTAACGACCAAGTTAATGATAATAATGTAACTAACGTAGTTGCTTATGAAGAAGCTAGTGCTCCATATGCTGATGGTACAGGTGGATCTCCTGCAACTGTAAGTGT
>Ga0055584_100000644_pt1 | contig 33096 bp, 27 predicted proteins | sample OSDHelmetaG_FD_58716 | JGI IMG/M metagenome (GOLD analysis project Ga0055584, IMG submission 58716) | Pelagic marine sediment microbial communities from the LTER site Helgoland, North Sea, for post-phytoplankton bloom and carbon turnover... | ecosystem: Environmental > Aquatic > Marine >... | reverse complement strand
GTGAGATTAAAAGACGAATAGTTGCACCTATGTTAAAGTTTTTTCTGTAAGTCGAGAATAAGATGCCAAAAACAAAGTAATAGATTAAAGCGTAGGACTTTCATTTCTGTTATTGGTCCCCACGTCATGTGGGTTTTTTCTGTAGAAAAATATAGGTTATCATTTTACTTTTTTCGGCTGAATTTCTATGATTAGAGTTTAGGAAATGCTCAGTTAGCAGAGGTGTTCCTCATTGTTTTGAACCTTTTAATTGAAGGCGATGAATCTTCCTTCCCAAAATCATTTTTTCAGTGACAAGCAACCTTTCTCACTTAAAAAACACCTTCTCAAAACAAGAACGATTTGAATAAAACAAATGATTGATGTCAGCATCATTTTGCCTTCAATTTTTTGAATTTTCTAAATAGTCATCTACTAACAAAAGCAAAACTCATCTATGAAGTATATACTGATTTTCATTGCCTTTATGATAATTACGACGTCTTTGTATTCTCAAGTTTCCACTTGTACTTTCATTGGCAACTTTGAGAACACACCTTTAGAAGATGCCATTACAAGAATAGAGAAATGGTGTAGGATCTCTATAGAATATAACGCCGAGGATTTTCATGGAAAGCTGATTACCAAGAGAATGGAAGGCGTTAGACTAGAGGATGCATTGTATCAAATATTAGAAGGAACTGGACTAGGTTTTGAAGCTAAGAATGGTCAATTAATAGTAATAGCTCCTAAAGTTGACCTGGTTAAATACATACAGATTTCAAATGAACTCAAAAACAAGCCCTTGAGCGGAGTATTTTATATGTGGTCTTTCAATCACAAATTGAAAATATCCTATAAAGAAAATGACGTAAAAGGTATTAAGGTATATGGTAGTCTCAAGAATGTACCCTTGGATGAAGCTTTTAGAAAAATCCTAGCCAATACACCGCTCCAGTTTGAAATGCTGAGTGAAAAGGAAGTTAGGGTTTACATGCCAGAGTCGGTCCAGAGATTCCAAAAATGGGATAAGATTTCGGAGGATATCACGATCAGTGGAGTTTTAAAAGATGAGCTGACTGGTGAGACTTTGCCTTTTGCTTCTTTGTTTATAAAAGGTACGACCAAAGGTGCAACCTCCAATGTAGATGGTCGATTTACTTTGTTCAATGTGCCAAGTGATACTTCGCAAATTGAAATATCATTTATCGGCTATAGAACGAAGACAGTACCGTTATACCCTAGTATGGATATGGATAACCTTCAACTCTCCTTACAGCCTGGAAGCTTAGAGCTCGATGAGATTACTATTGCGGCTGTGAGAAAAGATCAAATGATACGTGCTTCATCTGGCATAAGCAAGATAGGCATGACTCCAGAGGTAGCCTCTATTTTGCCCAGCTATGGAGAGAAAGATATATTTCGATCTCTTCAATTATTACCAGGTATAAGCGGCACCAATGAATCGTCTTCGGGTCTTTTTGTAAGAGGCGGTACTCCTGATCAAAACCTCATTCTGTTTGATGGTTTTACGGTTTATCATGTGGATCATTTGTTTGGTTTTTTTAGTGCTTTTAATAGCAATGCTATAAAAGATGTACAGCTTTACAAAGGAGGATATGAGGCAAAATTCGGAGGTAGATTATCGAGTGTAGTAGAAATGACAGGTAAGGATGGCAACTCAGAATCATTTAATATGGGATTTGGGGCCAGCCTTCTCAGTGTTAATGGATTTGTGGAATCACCATTTGCAGATGGCAAAGGGTCATTTATCCTTGCTGGAAGACGATCATTTCAAAGCGGATTTTATTCTAATCTTTTTGATTCATTTACTAATATTGGAGGTGATGGCGATGCAGATGAGCAAGGCGGCGGCTCTCCTTTTGGTGGAGGTAGATTTGGAGGTTTTGGTCAATCTCAAGTACAACCCAATTCATTTTTTTATGATCTCAATGCCAAGCTCACCTATAGATTTACACCAAAAGACAAACTATCTATAAGTCTTTATAACGGTGAAGACTATTTAGACAACAGTAGAATCACAGATAGTAGTCGAGGTGGATTTAGAGGTCCATTTGGAGGTTCTTTTGGAGGGGGGAATCCTGACTTTTCATTTGTAAGTGACAATATTGATAAAAGCAATTGGGGAAATCTGGGAGGAAGCATCAAGTGGTCTCGTCAATGGTCTGATCAGTTCTTCTCCAATGCAATAGTGTCTTATTCTAATTATTTCTCAGAAAGAAACAGACAGAATCAGACCTCTATAGCTCGTTCTGATACTACCATTGTCAGAACAAGTGGATCATTTGAAGAGAACGATTTAACTGATTTTTCTTTCAAATTGGACAACGAGTTAAGACTCAATGCAAATAATGAGATAGATTTTGGCATTCAACTTACTCAAAATCAGATTGATTATTCACTTACACAAAATGATACCATATCGTTAGTAGATCGTGCTGATGGAGGACTGACAGCTTCATTTTATATACAAGATAAAATGACCATAGCTGACAAGTTGATATTCAATGCCGGTGTAAGGGCTAATTACTTCTCTCTCTCCTCAGAGATGTATATAGAACCCCGACTTTCTATGACATATCTATTAAGTGAAAAATTCAAACTCAAAGCAGCATATGGAGAATACAATCAATTTGCCACCCGAGTTGTGAGAGAAGATATTCAGCAAGGAAGTCGTGACTTTTGGGTATTGTCAGATGGGGATGTCATTCCTACATCTAAATCCACACACTATATTGCTGGTGTATCATTCGAATCAGATGGCTATTTATTTGACGTCGAGGCATTTTACAAAGACTATTCAGGACTTACAGAATATACAAGTAGACAAGAGACTACGGGATTTGGACCCAACAGTTCACTTGTTGTAAATGAGCAATTCTTTTCGGGCACAGGTGTATCTAAGGGAATAGAGTTTTTAGTACAGAAGAAATTTGGAAAATTTAACGGTTGGTTGGGATACACCTTAAGTACAGTTGACTACAATTTCGATGTATTTGGGGAAAACTCTTTTCCTGCCAATCAGGATCAACAACATGAATTTAAGGCTGTAGCGACTTATCAAGTAGGTAAATTTAATTTCTCCTCTACTTTCGTCTACGGCACAGGTAGGCCTTATTCGGCTCCTGTAGGATTCTATGAGGTGGGATTATTGGATGGGAATACTGAATCTTATTTCCAAATAAGTGACAAAAACGTTTTGAGATACCCAAGTTATCACAGACTAGATGCATCTATAAATTATAATATGAAACTGGGTGAGTCTAAAGCTAAACTTGGACTTTCGATATTTAATATTTACAACAGGACGAATACTTGGTATAAGGAGTATGAAGTCATCGAAAATCAACTTTTAGAAACTGATGTTTCTCTTCTTGGGCTCACTCCGAGCTTATTTTTTAACTGGACTTTAAAATAGAATATCATGAAACGTCCAAATTAAAATAATTATTAACACACAAGGAAATAATTATTTTAATCATGGTAAGTAACATGTGACCATTACTAAAATAGAAACTAAACACATGAAAAAAATATTATTTCTGTTATCCCTTACTTTCTTCTTCATTTCTTGTGAAGACGAGTTATCTGTTCTCACCTTAGACAACTCTAAGCCAGTGATTACAGGATATTTATATGCTGGACAAAGCATAGACTCTATTCGAATTACAGAGTCCATTTCTTACACAAGTGATGGCACACTCACTGTTATAGATGATCTGAATGTGGTCATATCTAATGATGAAGAAAATTTTGAGTTGAGCTCGACTGGAAATGGGTATTACAACTATTCTGAACATGTTGTGAAGGAGGGACTGACGTATGAAATATCATTCGAATATGAAGGCGAGAAAGTTTCTGCATCAACTTATGTAAACCCCAAAAAGACCATTGAACTTTCCGAAAGTGTGGTAGTATTAGAGAAAATTGAATATGACGGCACATTAGGTGGTCTTAGAGATGCAGTTCCAGAACAAATAGTCGTAGATATAAACTGGGATAACACAGAGTTAGATTATTACTTTACTATAATTGAAAACACTGAGGCCAATCCTGAGTATGTCAACGGTATTATTGAATTTTTAGCAGATAACAGTGTGTTACCAGAAACATTCTTTAGGTCTGAACCTGAAATTACCGATGTACATAGTATCAATTCTACTAGAGAACTGCAATTCTTTGGCAATTATGACATTACGGTATTTAGATTAAATCCTGAGTATGCTGCTCTTTATGAATCAATTGGAAGTTCCACTATTTCTCTTCAAGAACCACCTTCTAATGTGAACAATGGATTGGGAATTTTCACATCTGTCACACCGCATCACTTGACACTTAGAGTTGTAAAAAAATAATGGACTATTGAATTACATTTTTGTTTCATGCAATAAGCAATATTTAAAATGGAATTGGAAAAAAGAAAAATTGATAAAAAAATGAAAAAACAAAATTTCGTTAAAACAAACCTCTGGTTAATGATGATTGCCCTTTTCGCAATCCCCTTTATAACAACTTCATGTAGTGATGATGATGATGACATAGTGCCAACCAATACAGCACCAACCATTTCCGACCAAACATTTTCAATTGTAGAAGATGCCAATATTGGAATTTCTGTTGGGACTGTTACTGCCTCAGATGCAGACAATGACCCCTTGACTTTCAGCATAATAGCTGGGAATTCGGAAGGTGTTTTTTCAATTGAAAGCACATCGGGAGAAATCCTGCTTTCTGAAACGCTTGACTTTGAAACCACCAGTTCTTATTCATTGACTGTGCAAGCAGCGGATAATGAAAGCGATGCTACTGCAATCATTACCATCAATGTGACAGATGCCATTGACCCAACGGTTACTTTTCCAATGGGGCTATTCGCTCCGATTTTAGACGGTACATTAATTGGTGCTGACTATTGGTCAGACCAACCTGAAATACTTTCTGCTGGAATGGGTTTTTGTGATATTGTTGGTGTAACCGGAGCTGCACTTACGCAAGAATTGGTAGAGCAAGCAGGTGGGGCATGGTTGTCTGACATTGGTTGCAACCCAGATGATCTCGGATTTTTTACCACTACATCGCTACAAAGTCAAGTAGGGGGAATTTATATTTTGCAAACCCCTTATGGGGAATTAAAAGATGGGGCAATTGGCCTTGATGGATTACCCATCGTATTTAGCTGGCCCGTCGTAACCAGTACGATAAGTCTTACCGATTTTCAGTTTACATTAAATACGGGAGAAATTGTTACGCCTTTGGCTGCCAGTTCAGCACCAAATTTGGAGAACAATGAACGGAATTGTGTGGTGGTATTTGCTGAATTTGGAAACAAATTACCCAGTAATCATCCAGATTCTCGTTTTCCTGTAAAATGTGAAATTGTAGCGGACGAAACACCTTTAATGTTGGTCGGCTCTAATAATCAAATGGTAAGTGCTGTAGGGCTTACATGGGAAACAACAACCAGTCCTTATGATGATAATAATGGTCCAAGATTAGTCGGAGCCAAACTAAACTATGTTGGCAATCAATCTGCAGGGGAGGGAATAAGCAACCCCATTTTCAACAACAATTGGACTGCATTTCCGAATGATGAATTTGCCCTTTATGGTGGAGGTGATTTTAGATTGCGAATGTTAACTACAGGAGGTTTTTCGCCAGATGGGGTCAGAAGTGTATTACCAACTGATTATGAAAAGTTCTTTAGAATCCATGCAAATGGAACGGATGGTTCTACTTTTTTGCTTGAAGAGGTAGGAGTTGATTATCAAGTAATGGGAGGTACCTTGAGGGTAGTTGGTCTATCTGATTTAGGTAGAGTGGAAGGCAATGGTATTGAATATGGTGATTGCTATACAGAAGATAGGGATAATTACATTGATATCATATTGGTAGGAGATGACGAAGCTGCAAGGAATATTACATTCCTTGAAATTCCAAGTTTGGCTGGTGGCTATTCTGCTTTTTACAACCCTGGAGGCCCTGGAACAACCCCTTTTTCTGGAGAGGCATACTCAGAACCAGGTCCACCAGATTTAGAACCTGTTATTATTGCCTTGGATAATCCTATGCGGGTATCGAATTAGCAAAACTGAATAGCGCACTTAAGTTACACTGAAAATTTGTGATGAGGTTAATGGTGGGTGATGTGTCATTCTTAGAAGGATTCGAAAGCTGACCCTTCAGATGGAAGAATTACTGGTGGTACTGCAACATTTATAATGAATGGTACAAGCACCGTATATGAATCTTATTCCTATGAAGGCAATATAGAATTTCAAGGAAACGATATTTCAATCATCACTTTCCAGAGTGGAGAACAATATGAACTCAATCTAGAAACGGGTGAAGTAACACGTATCTAAATAAATCAGAATCATTTTTAAAACAAAAAAATAATTTATCATGAAGTCATTAAAATTTTTGTCCTTGTTCTTTGCTTTATTCTTATTCAGTACAAATACCACTTTTGCTCAATCCAGAGCAGAAAATTTTACAAATGAGCAAAAAGAAGAATTAGCTGCTAGCATGGAGGAATATTTTTCTGTCCTCGACTTAACTGAGGAACAAAAGTTTGAATTTGAGACGATTACCAAAAAAAATGCAGAGCAGATGAAAGCTGTAAAAGACAGTGGCGGTAGGCGGATGAGCAAATTTAAAAAAGTGAAATCTATCCGTAAAAACAAAGATGCCGAAATGAAGACACTACTCTCCAAAGATCAGTACAAAGTCTATTTGGAAAAACAAGAGGAAATGAAAAAGAAGATAAAAGAAGGCCGTTAAAGGAACACTGGTTAATAACGTTATAAGTCGAACCGCTCATCAATCCATCAATCAGGTAATCATAAAGTAGAATTTAATATAAAACATTAGCCTAATGGTGCCTATACCATTCGTTTAAGCGGCAAGGAAGGTATTTTGACAAAGCCCTTAATCATGTCAAAGTAGTCAGTAAGATAAACATCTCCATCATTTCTTATCTCAAATAAGAAAGAGAGAACTAACATTTAGTCTCAAGAATGTGGACGTACAATTCAAAAAGATAAAATCGATCCGCAAGGATAAAAATGAAAAAATGAAGGAGTTGCTTTCTAAAGATCAATATAAACTCTACTTAGAAAAGCAGGAGGAGATGCAAAAAAAGATAAAAGATCGAAGAGGATATAGAAGTTAATAAATCAAAGCCAATTTTAAATATTATGAAGCGTCCTTTCTAAAACAATTATTAACACGCAAGGAATGATTATTTTAAGTTTGGAAAGAACCATATGAACATGAAGGAAAATAGAAAATAAACATATGAAAGGGTTGTCTCATAATTAGTTTATAAATCCTAAATAAGTAATTTTATGTGCTAATGCATTGACAAAAATTAGCGCGAGACTTGATTTCTTTTAAAATTTTAGTTCACATCTATGTATGATAATCGAGTCGAACAGGAGACTTGCTTCATATGCTATTTAATAGGAATCTCTGTGATCGACCTCTTCCTCTAGAACATCCACAACCTATGTTCCACGAGTCCCGCGAAGGGCAGAATAATCCACTTTTATATTGTTCTTAAGCAGAGTGTCAATAATGGTTTCATTTTTGTCCACTCTAGTTGTTTTTCGCGACTTGTTCAACACAAGTTCAAATGAATGCTGGTTATAGTATGGCTGTTTGTCTTGGGCAAATGCTTACCTTGTCAAAGGTGGATGTTATTGGTAATTTTCATCTTAAATAATATCTCAAGAAAGTAGGATGGTGGAAGAGAATAAACATAAAGACTTAATAAACAAGATAGAGGATGTGCTTGAAAATCCTAACCTTGTATCTATAAACAAACTCGGTATTGAGCTGGATAATTTGGATGTTGCTCTGCTCCCTTTTAGAATCTGCAAAACACTAAAACTTCAGCAACACTTTAATCCTGAAGACTTGTTGCAGAATGGAATTCAACTTCTGAAACAAGCACGATATAGATTAGAAGCTATAAATCATAAGTCCACTTTCACTGATCTTTATAGCTTAGTTAAAAGGCACGCACACACTAGTCCTAATAGAATAGCCATTATTCATTTAGAAGATGAAATCACATGGAAAGATTTCGATCAAAATATTTTGAAAGTAGCAAGCTATTTAGAAGATGCAAATATATCAGTCGGAGACAGAGTCGGAATAATAGCAGACAACTCCATTCATTATCTAGAAATACTTATTGGAATTGTAAGCATTGGGGCTTGTATCGTACCTCTTCCTACAAAAGTCACCTCAAAAACTATTCAGACGTTAAGCCAAGATGCTGGATTGAAGGCATGTTTTGCTTCGGACAAGTATAAATCACAAATCGAACATAATCAAAAAGAGCTCAAACATAGAATTGCAATAAATTTCCACCAAGAGGAATGGAAAAGTTATTCTGAAATATTAGAATCATTGCCATCAAGACAAATAACTTTTAAATCATCTCCTGAAGATTACTTTGATATCATGTACTCTTCTGGGACTACAGGATTACCTAAGGGTATTGTGCACACTTGTAGTGTAAGATATAATCAGTATATCAGAGGGCATCAAATGAATTATTGGCCTGGATCAACTTGCTTTTTCTCTACTCCGTTATATTCCAATACGACATTAGTCTCTGCCACTAGAGCTATAGCATCAGGAAGTAGGATCATTCTAATGTCTAAATTTAATATCGATCAATTCTTGAAAATAAGTGAGGAGCTAAAAGTTACACACGCCGTACTCGTACCTGTGCAACTTCAACGAATCATGGCATCACCTTCATTTGATGATTACGACCTTTCAAATTTTCAATTGGTGTATACGACAAGTGCTCCATTGACGGCCGAATTGAAAAAGGAAATTGTAGAAAGATGGCCAGGAGATTTAATAGAAATTTATAGTATGACAGAAGGTGGCATCTTAAGTATTCTCCAAGCTAACAAATACCCAGATAAATTACACACTGTAGGTAAACCACCGTCCACAACAATTATGAAAATCATAGGGGAGGATGAAAAGGAAGTGCCCAAAGGCGAGATTGGTGAGATCGTGGGTCATGATCATTATCGAATGAAAGAATATTATAATCAGCCCCAAAAGACCAAGGAGGCAACATGGCACGACAACAAAGGCAAAGCATTTCAAAGAAGCGGAGATTATGGGATCATTGATGATGATGGCTTCCTTATTCTGCATGGCCGAAAAAAGGAAGTAATTATCTCAGGAGGTCATAACGTTTATGCCATTGATCTTGAGGATTTAATCAAAGGACATCCTAGTATTAAAGAAGCTGCAGTAATTGGCATTCCATCGGAAAAATGGGGTGAGACTCCGATGGCATTTGTGGAAGTAGTGCAAGGTTCTGAGATCCAACCAAGTGAAATATTGAAATGGGTGAACGACAAACTCGGTAAAATACAACAGATATCAAAAGTAGAGTATAGAAACAAACTACCCAGAAGTGGAATTGGGAAAGTTCTAAAAAAAGAATTGAAAAAACCTTATTGGTCTGACTTGTAGATTATTGTTGTTTGGATGATAATGCTAAGTCATGCTTTATCAGTTTAGAAGCTCGCCAATATAAAGCTGCAGCAATTGCACTCACAAAACCACTAACTAAGAGCGATCTACTCAAGGACTCGTCACCAAATCCAGATATTAAAAAGTCACTCAAAGCACCAAAAAATAGGGGCCCTAATCCAAGTCCTATTAGATTGAGAAATAGAAACAGCACTGCCGATGCTAATGCTCTCATTCTTAATCCTACTAGTCCATGAGCCATAGCAATACTAGGAGCCAAATAAGTCGACCACAAGATTTTAGAAAGTGCCACAGAGGCAAGGCATAAATACTTGCTTTCCGTGAGGACAAGTGTTGCTGTGATCGGTATTGAGATTGCAATTGTTATTGCTGGAAGAAGCAAATACCATTTGGGATCTATTCTACCAAACTTATCACCATAGTAGCCCCCTAGCCAAACGCCTAATGCTCCACCTAAACCAACGCAGAAGGCCAACCAGGTTCCAATTTCCCCGCTTTGCATTTCATGTGTTCGAGCCAAAAAAGAAGGTGTCCAGTTTCCTACACCATACAATACAAAAGCATTAAACCCTGCACCAAATGCAATGTATCGAAATGACTTTCTAGTAATGAGTAAATTAAATACTTTCGATAAGGCTGGAAGTTTGGAGGGACTGCTGTGCTTCTTTTCCGCATACCCACGAGGAGGCTCTTTCACCGTAAAAAAGAAAATTATTGCATATAGAATACCAGGGACACCCATAACCATCAATGCAACTCTCCATCCAAAAAACTCATCAAGCCATCCTCCAAATAAATAACCAAATAATATACCCACATAAATACCTATTGAATAAACTGATAATGCGGTAGCTCTTTTTTCTGGAGGGAAATAATCAGAAATCATAGAATGAGCAGGAGGGCTGGCTCCAGCTTCACCTATTCCTACACCTATCCTTGCCAACAATAACTGAAAAAAATTAGCGGCGAGTCCAGATACAGCGGTCATGAAACTCCATATCACCAAAGCTGCGGTGATAATATTCTTCCTCGAAGAACTGTCTGCCCATCTAGCTATAGGTAGTCCTAGTGTGACATAAAAAAGTGCAAATGCCAAACCGGTTAAAAGACCAAGTTGAGTGTCAGATAAATCTAACTCTGTCTTGATACTTTCTTGAAGAATAACGAGTATCTGCCGATCAATAAAGTTGAAAACATAAACACCTGTGAGTGCAAGCAGGACATATTTTTTATATCCTTCTGAGAATAGTACTTTGTTATTATCCGTCTGTTCCATCGACAATTAGTTAAGGTAGGTAAATTGTCAATACTTCACGTTGTATTACAGTACTGTAATCTCCATAGCTTGGGTTTGTGGATTCTTTTCAAGTGATCTCATCGAAAAAGAAGACTTGATTAAGAGGATCGTTGACTGTGTTGTCTTGATATTTATTCCACGACAAAAAGATCCCCGTCATTGGCAAAATGGATAGGCCCATCGTATCCTTTCAGTTCCTTCTTATACAATGATTTCATGATTCGGATGTCAGGAGCAGGGGCAAAATGATGCAATACGAGTTCCTTTACATTTGCCTTAGTTGCGATATCTGCTACTTCTGAAGGTGTAGTATGATAGTCTTGTATGTCGTGGATGATTTTGGCATTTCTTGCCATTCCTCGTTCTTCTACAACTGCTTCCATCTTAACCAGCAGCGAGTTGAGAATCACTTCGTGAAGAAGAAGATCAGCATCTTTTGACATCTCTAGCAATAGATCATTTTTCTTAGTATCTCCACTGATAACTACCTTCTTGCCTTTGTATTCTATGGCATAGCCTACTGCAGGTTCTATAGGTTCATGATTTACATCAAAAGCGGTAATCTTTATTCCATCCTGCTCATAGATGACCTCTTTACCACCTTGAACATTTTTGAATTCATGAGCTATAGCTCTTGCCTTTGAGATATCCATTGTAGAGGGGCCGTGGTGATCTACCCGATGTTGATTTTCTATGTGTAACAATTGATTGATAGCATGGTTTATGGTATCAGTTCCATCAGGTCCATAGAGATGTAATTCATTTGTCCTACCGACTAACCATGATCTACTGATGAGTCCAGGTAAATCCATGAAGTGATCAGAATGCCAGTGGGTTATGAATATACCATCAAGTTGATTAAGAGGTAATCCTATGTTACTCGCTTTTTTGACCACACCATCACCCACATCAAACATGAAAAAATGACCATTGACAATTATAGCAGTGCCTGTCTGTGCTCGATTATTGGGTAGGGGAGAAGAAGTGCCTACTGTATAGACGTATATACGTTCATCATCTTTTAGTATTTCATTCATTTCATCGGCCTGAGACTGTTGCATTTTCAGCTGCTGATTGAGCATGAAAGGGACTAGTCTTTCGGGAAAGAATGTGGTAATCACAATGCCAATGATCAAGAGAAGGAGGACGAGACCGAGTAGATACTTTAAAAGTTTTTTCATTTTGAGGAATTGATTGATTTGTACTTCTTTGAATTTATTCTCAACTGTATCAATAGAGCAATGATTATTAAAAGCAGCGGAATTATAATAGACAATCCACCTAGAACCAAAACCGAAGTAGTGGGAAATGCAATAGTCTTTTCCATGGCTGCTATCTTATAATCATGAAACTTCGCAAAGCTTGGATCCGTAGACATTTTCATCATCGTTCTCATGCTTCGATATCGCACTACTGCGCCAGATGACCACTCATCTACATCATCCAGTCCCCACCTCTCTACTGCATCAAAAGTCGTATTACCGCTGTACAATGGATAACTCCCATGCTTGAGCAGGAAAGAGAATACATGTTTGGTGTATGTATTTAGGATCTCACTAGAAGAGTTGCCAGCCTTTTTTCCATTGATCAGTTGAGGTGAGTCATAGAGCTTAATGGCATTGACCATATAAAGCGGTTTGCCATTATCACTCGCCATCAGTGCTCTCAGTCGTTGTGAATCTCTGTCGGGGTATATCTTTTCATATTCACTAGCAAATTGGTCGATCTCATCTGGAGTGAGTGGTCCTTCCAGAGCTCCATGCCATACGCAGAATAGCAAGTATACCAGAAGAGCAACAGACCAATTAATAATGGTATTTCTTTTGTGCTTTGTCATTTTTACTCTTCTACTTTTTCCCAGTTGAGCGTCTTTGTGAAGAATCCAGCTGTTACAATTATTACCAGTTCGTTTTCTGTAGGATTGATCTTGGCATCTAATGTCTTTCCTCGCTTAGCAGCGAATAATTTACCTTTCCATTCTCCTTTTTCTTCTACAAACCCAATTAGTATGTCCTTTCCAATTTTGGCTTTGGGATTATCAGAGGAGATGATTTTGCCATACCAGCCATCATCTTTTTCATAAGTTTCTATAATGGTATTTTCTTCTTCAGTTGCCCAAGTGCCATCTATTGCAACTTGGGAATAGGAATAGCTGTGTATAGCCATGAGGAGTAAGATGAACGTAAGTCTTTTTAGCATTGCTGTATAATTTTAAAATGTTAAATCTATAGGGCCATGGAAACCATGTCCGCTTTTGAAAAAACAAACACTCGCTGGGCATGGGATTTCAACCACCCAATCCTCTTTGAGGGTTACTTCTTTGATTTTCCAATCATCAGGTAGTTTCCTCTCTAAAATTGATTTATTTCCTGCAAATCCAAGTGCTTCGGTCGTATTTGGCACCATGTATCTTCCATTTCCTGGGTCAAGAATTTCGATGATGCGACCTTTCAGAAACTTTACAATATGATACTTGTATACGTCAAGGACGACCACATTCTTGTAGCTCGGATCTAGTTTACCAGGTCGAGCCACTTTTGCGAATGTCCTTCCATTGATATCTATGGTTTGTAATGGACCATCCTGCTCCACATCAGGAGACCGTCGAAAATAGGCCTCATCATGTGCAGATCGACCAAAGGCCAATTTTATAAATCCATCAGGCATATCCAATGCCGCAAATTCCTGAGCAGAAATTGGCGATTGACTGAGCCAAACATATCCTGACTTTATATTTTTTATTTCACAAAAGAAATCTAAACCACCTTTTGTCCAATTATGGATCCAATCGGGATTTCCCATTTCTGTTGTAAAGGTGTTGATGTCGGTCATAGTTATAATAATGTATGATGACTTAAAATTAGGTTATATTTCCTAATTGTGTGTAAAATAACTTGTAGGTATTTTTACTTGATGCAAGAGCTTACCACAAAACTCGGCACGAGTTATGATTTTGATTTGTATATATCCTAAAATTAAATTTCCGAACGTAAAGGGCCATAGGTAAAAATAAAGCCTTGACTCATGCCTTAACCAAACACCCTCGATTGATTTCACTCACATTTTTACAACCTGACAGAGCCATGGTAAGCTCAAAGTCTGCTTGCAATTGACGGATCACTTCAGTAACACCATCAGCACCAGCCAATGTTAGTCCAAAAATATGTGGTCGTCCTAATCCCACAGCATCTGCTCCTAGAGCCAGAGCTTTAAATACATCAGCTCCACCTCTAATGCCAGAGTCCATTAGAATTGGTATTTTCCCTTTGACGGCTTTTACAATTTTGGGTAGGGCAGCTATAGAAGAGATAGAACCATCTACTTGTCGGCCTCCATGATTAGAGACGAAGACTCCATCCATACCATATTTAACTGCCAATTTAGCATCGTCTTTATGGAGAATACCTTTAAGAATAATGGGCAGTGAGGTCTGATCTCTAAGAAAAGCCAAGTCATCCCAAGTAGTAGCAGAATTGTTATAAATCTTTGTGAACATGATAGCACATGTCTGGCCGAATAGCTCCTTATACTCTGGAGAATTTTGATCCAAATCTGGATGTTCTTGTGCTATCTCTTCTTCTACCAATATCCTGAAAACAGGATCAGAGGTGTATTGAGCGATTCCTTTCCCAAGTAAAAAAGGCAGATAGGCAATGTCCATATCTCCAGTTCGCCATCCCAATAGGGTAGTGTCCAAAGTCAGGACTATTCCCTTTGATCCACAAGCTTCTGCTCTTTTTACGAAACTAGACACCAAAGCTCTAGACTTTGACCAATACAACTGAAAAAAATGTGGTGTTTCGCCCATAGCAACAGCACAAGTTTCCATGGGAAAAGAACCTTGATTAGAAAAAATATACGGAATACCCGTTGGGGCTGCTCCTTTTGCAATGGCTAAATCCCCTTCAGGATGAACCATCTCAGCTACTCCGACAGGGCATAAGAAAAATGGTGCCGCCATATCTACGCCAAGTAAATTGGTACTTGTATCTCTGACTTCCACATTTTTTAGCATTCGGGGTACGATGCGATATCTATTGAAATCATTGCGATTGTTGTCTACAGTATGACCCAGGCCAGCACCACCATTGATATAGGACCGTGCTCCTTCTTCCATTTTAGCATAGGCTTCTTCTTCCATCTTTTTCCATAATGGAGTAAGTAGTGGAAGTTTCCCTTGGAGGCCTTCTCCATAGGTTTTCATTTGATAATCTTGTGCTGTAAATTTTTCCATAGTTTAATATTGTTTTAGGTTCTATGGAATTACTTAGAATTTCCATTATACCAAATTGGAGAAGACCAAGCCCTCTCTTGAGTAGTTGTAGGCACGCCTGATATTGGAGCAACACCAAGAGCTGCAGCATCGTAAGTCGACCATCTAGGTGTAGGTATTTCCAATACTCTTAAATAGTATACTGCAGATTCGTTCGCATCAAATGAAGGATCTGTCCACGTCGTCTGTAGACTGATTGCTCCTATGTCATTAGTATAAGTGGCAGTTGCAACATCAACTGTAGTACCTATAGCTGTAAGTTTACCATTAGGGTCGACATTTCTATCACCTGCCCAAGCTACCTCAAAAATCGTTTCTTGAGGAGTACCGTCTTGATCTAAATAGCCTTTAATTACTTGCACTCTATCAAGATTGGCTCCGTCAGCGTCTTTTATAGCTTGAATAATGAATGTCGGTGACAGATTACTCTCACCTCTCGCCATACCCCTCAAATCACCTCCCATAGGTACTCCATTCGCATAAGCATTATCTAACCAATCATTGCCAGAAAGCGAATCTATCTCCATATCCCAGCCTGCAAAAAATCGCACCTTCATACGAGGGCCTGAAGTGGCAAAAGTTTCTTTTCGCTCCATTGCTTCAAATAGGGCTTCTCTTGTATTTTCTTTTGCCCATACTCCTGCTAGACCTGCTGCACTCCAGAATCTATTCGGCCTTGCTCTGGTTTCATCCATTCTAGCTTCTGGGGTAGCATCTACGACTCCAAGTTTGCCCATAAAATTATCCTCTTCGACTGCACTTGCTCCATTATGTCCATCCGAACTGCCAATGAATCCGAATTTAAATGGATTAACACCCAATTCTTTTTCAAACGCTAACCCATCTTTTAAAGCCCCTCTTACATAGCTATGTTGAGGTTGGCTCGGAGGGGGTGGAAAGGAAGAGGTAAATGTGTAGGCATACAATTCATAATCAGCGAATTCGTCATTTGGCGATAGGATAGGGTGGGTCATGGACTGACCTTTGATCTGTACTACTTCATTGATGGGTTCGTTACGGGTACGGTTTTTTGCATAGTCAGCTGTTAATGCTTTTCCACTCATGGTTTCGGCATTATACATCAGTCCATTGCTCATATTGGCATTGTGCGGTATGGCCATTACTTCTATACCTTTAGCTCGTTCTTTATCCATCCATTTCCACAAATCTTCAGGATCTTGAGAATTAAAAGCAGAGAAAGGTATACCTGATACTTTACCTCCTTTAAAAACAACGTTGCGGTGCATATTTTGGGCATATTGCTTTATAGCAAAAACCTTAGATGGATTTGAAGTCCACTCATAGGCAGGGAAAGTGGTAAACTTCCCAGGCTCATAATGGCGATCAGCTGCCTCCACTATCCGTTGCCAAGTGCTCTGAATGATATCTTTTTGAAGAAGTTCTTTGTAGGGCCAACTTGCAGCCATACTCATTCCTATTTTACCAAAAGCTTTCAACGAAATATCTCTATCTGGACTATTAATCTGTTTGGCTATGTCTAGTTTTGCAAGAGGATTATCGGCATCCTGCATTTGCATCATGATACCCATGTACTCAGAGTGATCAGTGACTGCCATGAAGTCGAGAGGTCGCTTCATTTGGATAGGTTCTCCTCCTGCATGAGAAATGGATTGCCCTTTAGCAAAGTTGTACGCATCATCAGGAGTGGTCCTCACATTAAATATAAAGGCATCAAAAGACCAACTGGTATGTACATGGAGATCTCCGAAATAGGCATTCCTGTTTTCGTTATAATCAGCAGTCTGAGCCGTATTTACTTTAGTAGCAATGGGTGCTGTTTCAATGTAGGCTTGCTTGGTAGTTCGGATATGAAAGAACCAGATGTAGCCTAAAAGTGCGATGAGGATGAGAGCTAGTAGGAAGCGGAAAAAGTATTTCATAATGATGTCATATAAAAACGAAAAGATAAGTGTAAACCGATTTTTTTTGAATAAACTGGTGTACTTATTTCCTTAAAACCAATTCTCATATTTGTTTAGATGAAATGACTGATATCTCTTTTTTATTAGTTTTCCTTATACCATATCGGAGAAGACCAAGCCCTCTCCTGAATAGTTGTAGGCAGATCTGGTAGAGGCTCAATTCCTAAGGCCGCTGCATCATAAGTAGACCACCTCGGAGTAGGAATTTCTAAAACTCTCAGATAATAAAAAGCCGACTGACTTCCATCAAATTCTGGATCTGTCCAAATGGTTTGTAGACTTACATCTCCTACACTGTTTGTATAAGTAGCCGTCGGAATGTCAACTGTGTTTCCAATAGCAGGTAATTTGCCATTGGCATCTATCTTTCTATTTCCAGCCCATACTACTTCATAAATCTTCTCTTGCTGATTGCCATCTTTATCCAAATATCCTTTGATGACTTGCACTCGATCCAAGTTCGCACTTTCCACATCTTTAATTGCCTGAATGATGAAAGACGGTGAACGATCAACGGTAGACGGTTGACGACTTATATCACTGCCCATTGGTACTCCATTCGCATATGCCTTATCCAACCAATCATCACCAGAAAGTGAATCCAGCTCCATATCCCATCCTGCAAAAAATCTCAGTTTAATCCTTGGTCCGGATGTAGCGAAGGTTTCTTTCCGCTTCATAGCTTCAAAGATGGCTTCTCTGGTATTTTCTTTAGCCCATACTCCTGCTAATCCAGCTGCACTCATATATTTTGTCAATCTATCTTCAGGTGGATTGAGACGTAGTGAAGGTGTAGGATCTGCAAGACCTATTTTACCAAAATAGTTGTCTTCCTCTACAACTGTAGCCGCGTTATGGCTGTCCGAACTGCCGATAAATCCGAATTTAAAAGGATTTGCTCCGAGTTCTTTTTCGAATGTTAACCCATCTTTTAATGCTCCTCTTACATAGCTATGTTCTGGTTTGCTAAGTGGTGCTTTTACAGAGAATGAAGAAGAATAAGGATACAATTCGAATTCAGCGAATTCATCATTGGGCGATAAAATAGGATGTGTCATCGATTGTCCTTTAATCTGCACTACTTCATTGATGGGTTCGTTACGAGATCTATTTTGTGCATATTCGAGAGTCAATGGTTTTCCGCTTCTCGTCTCGGTATTGTACGCCGTACCACTGCTCATATTGGCATTGTGTGGGATAGCTAGTATCTCAATGCCTTTGGCACGTTCTTTATCCATCCAAGCCCAGAGATCTTCAGGGTCTTGGGAGTTAAATGCAGAAAATGGAGCACCCGACACTTTACCTCCCTTGAAAACCACATTACGATGTAATTTTAGAGATAGTCGCTCTTTAGGAAAGTACTGCATAGGCGCAGAAGACCATTCATAAGCAGGAAAAGTAGTGAAATGTCCTGGCTGATAATGTCTGTCCGCGGCTTGTACCACTCGTTGCCAAACGGTCTGAATAAAATCTTCTTCGACAAGCTCTTCATAAGGCGAACTTGTGGCTAGACTGACACCCATTTTTATAAATTTTTTCAAGGCATCATTGGCACCTGACTTACTTGCTTGTTCTGGATCTATACCTTCCTCTGGATCTCTATACTCCTTTGCCATTTCCAATTTTCCCAATTCACTATCATCATCCTGCATTTCCATGAAAACGCCCATATATTCAGCATGATCTGTGACTGCCATAAAGTCGAGTGGACGTCCAATTTGTATCTGTTTGCCTATGGCATGGTTGATGGCCTCTCCTTTACCAAAACGATAGGCATCATCAGGGCTGGTCCTGACATTCATCACAAATGCATCAAAAGACCAACTGGTATGAATGTGCAGATCTCCGAAGTAGGCATTTCTGTTATCGTTGTAATCTGCTGTTTGGCCCTTATGAACTATAGTGTTTAATGGTGCTGCATCGACGTAAGATCGTTCTGTTGTACGTATTTTGAAAAACCAGATCAAGGCCAATAATCCAATAACTAAAAGGGCCAACAGAAGTCTAAGAAGGTATTTTAGATATTTCATTATGAACGATCTGCTTATTAAAAAATGGTATCGTTAAAGTAAAACATTACAAAGTTTATAAAGCAATTTTTAGGCATTTATCGGAGATTTTCAACCAGTGGCAAGATATTCTCAACAAGTGATATATTTATCTTCCGTTGAATAGATAAGGAGAAGAACTTTTATGAGCGGATTAATACAAAATTCAGATACGAGATTTTCAGAATGCTTTTGCTAATCGTTCATGATCTATTTCATACCTACGGCATGAAAACAATATTATCATCATTATTTTCTACCCACTTTTTGTCCCTACAGGACATGTTGATTCTATTTTTTGAATTCTTTTGAACATGGTGTTAGTTTCTTCGAACGAATGATAAAGGTGATTGAAACTCTGAAAAGATAGACCCAGCCTTATTTTTTTCATTACCCTCCAACTACAATCTTCTTCTTCCTGACACGGCGTCGCCAAACAAATAATCCAACCAATGTTACTATAAAACCTATCAACCAAGGTTGAATGGCAATTCCAATAATCGCAGCTATTTTATTGGCTAATTCTACCTGTGCCTCGTATTCTGAACCCATTTCTAGAACACCCATTTTTTGGGTATAATCAGCATAGTCTTTTATCAGCTCAGCGAATAATCGTGGATGTGATTCAGATAAATCATTTGTTTCTCCTGGGTCTTTTTTAATATTATATAATCGCCATTTAAGATCGCCTAAGGGCCTGGCATTTCTGGTCACTTTGTAGTCTCCTTTGAAGAGAGCACTATGACCTGCTGCCTCCACTCCAATAGGTTCGTCCTCTCGATACACATGGGCTGAGTCATCTTCAATAGCTGGCAGCAAACTCTTCCCTGTCATTGGCACAAGAGTGGGCTTTTCTGGGATACCAGCCAATTCTAAAATTGTAGGTGTCACATCAGTAACAAAAGAGAATGCAGATCGTTTTTGGCTTCTTGGAATGCCCTTTCCAGAAATAATCAATGGAACTCTTAAACCACCTTCTCCTGCGTAGAATTTGAAAAAGGAAGAAGGGCCAGCTGCAGCACTTGCCATTTGAGGCCCTATAAAACCATAGTAGCCAGGTTCACCTAATCGGTTTTGGTCACGGTGATAACCGACCCATTTCATCCATAGCTCTGCTGGAGCACCTTCTGTTACACTCCCTTCAGGTCCGTTATCGGAAGTAATGATGAATACCGTATTGTCATATAATCCTTTATGTTTTAAATAGGTCACATAGCGACCAATGTGATAATCCATCGCCTCCAACATTGCAGCATTGACTGCCATATCATTGGCTGCGATCTGTTGCTCGGCTGCACTCAATTCATCCCAATCTCGTAATTCAGAATGCAACGCTCCCATTATAGCATCCTTTTGAATGAGACCTAATTGTTTTGCTTTTTCAAAACGATCTTGTTTTATTTTATCCCATCCGTCTTTGTAAACGCCTTTGTATTTTTTAACAAATTCTGCTGGTGCTTGTACAGGAATATGAATAGCCTGAAAAGGCAAATAGCTAAAAAATGGTTTGTCATTATTGGGATCTTCCTCGATGAATTCGATCATCTTATCAACCAAGAATTCGGAAGAATAGAAATTGTCAGGTAGTTTTTCCAATGGTATACCATCTGCATACCATGGTGTATCTCCTTTAAAAGGTAAATATCCTTTGATATCATAATTATCTCCCCCAGATGCCCCTAAAACAAAACTTCGGTCAAAGCCACGTCTAGTGGGTAAAGTGTAGGAGGTATTTCCCAAATGCCATTTTCCAGTAATGTAAGTATTGTAACCATTGCTCTTTAATCTTGTAGCAACTGTCTCTACTCGTATATTTAAAATGCCATCATAATTGGGATGAGCTGTGTGTTCGGGTGCAAGAAAAACAGGCAAATTCGGTACCCCTGCTGTGTGACTATCGCAACCAGTCAGCAACATCGCCCTAGCAGGTGCACACATCAGGGAAGAGTGGTAGTTGGTAAACATCGTTCCCTCATGGGCTAGGTTATCAATATTAGGCGTGTAGGCCTCTCCACCATACACTCCAAAATCTTGCAGTGCAGCATCATCTACTAGGATGAGGACAAAATTGGGCTTTTCAATAGTCGCATTTTTTTCTTGTAGATCTTGACTGAAAAGAGAATTTCCAAAAAGAATAATAAAGCTAAAGAGGACTAGTTTATTCATGAATTACGATTAACTGATTTTCAGAGCTTGTTCAAAGATCCGTGATTGAGCGAAAATGAGAAAATATTATTTTGAACAAGGCGAAAAACATAGGCGATGCCTAAGCATCGGCGAGGCTTTTCAACACAGTGCAGAATTAAATTTGCCATTTGAAGCCAATTAATGGGTTTTTAAACATGTTCTTAATCTAAAATTCTCTTCGAAGAATTTTCCAAAATGATCTGTTTCATTTTCTGGGCTGTCTCATACCCACTATTTTGATTTTGCCCCGTAACAAATCGGCGTTCTTCGTCCACTACCGTTATATGTGCAAAGACGTCTCTAAAAGCGGTGTTGCTTTTAAACTTAACTCCTAATTTTCGCAACTCCGATTCTGGATGTTGTGGTGTGAGGGAAATCCCAAGTTCTTTAATTTGCTTGTCCGTAACTCCCGTCATTGTTCTGCCTGTTATTAGATAATTACCTAGGGTATCTTTTGCATTGATTAGGCCCAAGGCACCATGGCATACACTTCCGATTACAGGGGTTTCGGCATAATAGGCTTGGCTTATCTTCTCACCTAATACATCCGAATAGCCCAAATCATAAGCTGCTCCCCATCCACCCGCCATGAAAATGGCATCGTATTGGGTAAAATCAATAGCATCTATTTTCAGTGATTGATTGACTTTTTCTTGGAATACTTCATCCTTTAGGTATCGTTCATCCTCGGGTGTCTTTATCAGAAAAATGAGTGTCTGAGGATCAACTGGAATTTGCCCACCTTTGATGCTTGCCACATCTACTTCCATTCCAGCATCTAAAAATTCATAATAGGGTACAGTCAATTCTGATGCAGCTACCCCAGTTGGATTGCCTGTAGTCTCACCAGGAGCATTTAATACGTCATGACTTGTCGTAATAATTAATGCTTTTTTGTCCGTCAGGTTGTACTCTTTTGAATCGGCATAAGCTGCATGTAAACCTGCTTTGTGTAAAATGGTAGGTAATGCAAACCTAACAAACAGGATCATTGCAACAATAATGATCGCGGCTATTTTTAATATCTTTTTCATGTGTTTATTTTCATGTGTTTATTTTGTCATTTCACTTTTGAATTGTCATCATTTTTGACCAAAAATGCCGCCAATTCGCAGTTATGTTTTCCTTTTAATCCATAGGTTAACACCTATGGTTACAATTATTTCAGACCTTCGGTCTTTCCTTGTTAATATGAAGGTTGATCACCTGCCGGTATGCCAAGGTTTCCTTGCGTGCTAATTATGATTAATAAATATCATGTTCATTTCATATCTCAAATATAAATATATTGGTAATATTAGTATTTAAAACCTAAAATACTGTATCCATTCACCAACCGCCGCGTAGGATCAATAGCTCTATTTTCTTTGACCCTGAGCATTAATGATATTCCGCTTTGGTCAAGACATAGATCATCAAAAAAATCGTGTTTAAAATATATTCACAACTATTGAACTTGACACTTGAGCTTAATCAGGGGTGTACCATATCGGAGAAGACCATGCCCGCTCCTGAATAGTAGCTGGCACATCGGTCGGAGGTGCAACTCCTAAAGTCTTGGCATCATAAGTGGTCCATCTGGGTGTTGGTATCTCTAAAACCCGTAAATAGTAAAAGGCAGATTGAGAAGCATCAAACTCAGGGTCCGTCCATTTGGTTTCAAAACTTATGGTTCCAATATCATTAGTATAAGAGGCATTAGGAATATCCACAGTATTGCCAATAGCAGGAAGCTTACCATCAACACCTATAGTTCTGTCTCCTGCCCATACCACTTCAAATATCTTTTCTTGTGGCTCTCCACTTGCATCCAAAAACCCTTTGACCATCTGCACTCTGTCCAGATTCGCACCTTCTGAATCTTTTATAGCTTGAATTAAGAAAGATGGTGGATGGTTTGCGGAGGACGGTCGACGGATTAGGTCACTGCCCATCGGAACACCATTCGCGTAAGCCGTTGTTACCCAATTTTCACCTCCAATAGAATCAATTCCTAAATCCCAACCTGCAAAAAATCTGAGCTGAATTCTTGGCCCTGAAGTAGCAAAAGTTTCTTTTCTTTCCATTGCTTCAAATATGGCTTCTCTTGTATTTTCCTTTGCCCAAACAGCCGCTATTCCTGCAGCACTTTTAAGCTTTGGAGATAAGTTACCATAAGCTTTGTCAGCCAGTCGACTCTCGGGTGTAGGGTCATTAATGCCGATTTTTCCAAAGTAATTGTCCTCGTCAGATGCACCAGCTGAATTATGACCATCCGTGCTGCCAATAAATCCAAATTTGAATGGATTAGTCCCTAATGATTGCTCATAAGCTAATCCCTCTTTTAGGGCATCTCTTGCATAACTGTTTTTGGGTTGACTAAGTGGTCGAGGTTTCTTTAAAGAAAAGGTGTAAGGATACAATTCAAAATCAGCAAATTCATCATTGGGAGAAAGAATGGGATGAGACATGGACTGACCTTTCATTTGTACCACTTCATTGATGAGTTCATTGCGAGCTCTGCTCTCAGCATATGTTTTGGTTAGCCGTTTTCCATCATACCTGCTGTACGTCAAGCCATTACTCATATTGGCATTGTGCGGTATGGCCATGACTTCTATTCCTTTGACTCTTTCCGTATCCATCCATGCCCATAGTTTTTCAGGGTTTTTAGAATTAAAACCTGAGAAGGGTACACCTGACACCTTTCCTCCTTTGAATATGACATTTCGGTGGAGTGGTTGACCTTCTCGTCTACTGGATAGGTAGTTAGCCTTACCAGCACTCCATTCGTATCCCGCAAAAGTGGTGAACTTCCCCGGTTCGTAGTGGCGATCAGCTGCTTTTACTACTCGCTGCCACACACTTTTCATACCTTCTTGATCTATCAATTCTTCAAAAGGCCAACTCATAGCTGAGCTGAATACCACTCTAGTAAAAGTCCTTTGAGAAACTTTGGGGTCTGTACTTGTGACTGACTGGGCTAAGTCTAGTTTGGAAAGTGGATTCTCCTTGTCAAGCATCTGCCTGAACATCCCCATATATTCAGAATGGTCGGTGACAGCCATAAAATCAAGAGGTCGGTTTATCTGTATTTTCTTACCTGAAACGTGGTCGATAGGCTCTCCTTTACCGAAATTATAGGCATCATCAGGAGTGGTTCTCACATTATTGACAAAAGCATCAAATGACCAACTGGTATGTATATGTAAATCGCCGAAATAGGCATTTCTGTTTTCGTTGTAATCTGCTGTTTGACCAGAGTGTACTGTTGTCGTTAGGACTGGTGCTTCGATGTATTTGTGCTCTTTTGGTCTCAGGTGAAAGAACCATACAAAGATTAGTATTCCTAAAACTATAAGTACCAATAGAAGTCTAAGGAGATATTTTAGATATTTCATAACTAATGAACTCAAGTTTTAAAACCGGGTCATTAAAGTAAAACTTTGAAATGGCTCTGATGCAAGATTTATTCTTTTATAATGAGGTTTTCAACCAATGGTGATATTCTGTCAACGAATGATATAAAGATCACTTTAGTAGGTAAGGAACTACATCATACCAATTAACAATTTACTTCGGAGTATAACAAATCGGAGAAGACCATGCCCGTTCTTGAATTGTAGCAGTAACATCCGTAGGAGGAGCTATACCCAAAGTTTTGGCGTCATACGTTGTCCATCTAGGTGTTGGGATTTCTAATACTCGTAAATAATAAAAAGCCGATTGAGATCCATCAAATTCAGGGTCTGTCCAGATGGTTTGAAAACTGACTGCACCTATGTTATTGGTATAAGATGCATTGGGTATGTCGACAGTATTGCCAATAGCAGGTAGTTTTCCATTGGATCCGACTGTCCTTTCTCCTGCCCATACGACTTCAAATATTTTATCTTGAGGCTTTCTCTCTTTATCCAAATAACCTTTAATCATTTGCACTCGGTCTAAATTGGCACCTTCAGAATCTTTTATCGCCTCAATGATGAAGGTGGGCGACTGACTCCTACCCCCTGATTCCTGACTCTTCAAATCGCTTCCCATTGGAACACCATTGGTATAAGCGTCCGTTACCCAATCCTCGTTTTCAAGTGAATCCACTTTCAGATTCCAACCTGCAAAAAATCGCATTTTAATTCTTGGCCCTGAAGTGGCAAAAGTTTCTTTTCGTTCCAATGCCTCATATATCGCTTCTCTCGTATTTTCTTTTGCCCAAACACCTGCCAGACCTGCTGCACTTTTTAATCTTGGAGAGAATTTTTTCGGATCGGTATCCATCCGAATTTCTGGAGTGCCATCATTAATACCAATTTTTCCAAAATAATTATCCTCCTCAGTTGGACCAGCTGAATTATGGCCATCTGAACTACCAATAAAGCCAAATTTGAAAGGATTAGTACCCAACGATTGCTCATAAGACAATCCTTCTTTTAAGGCATCTCACGCATAACTGTTTTTGGGTTGACTCATAGGTCGTTTAGGAGAGAAAGTATAATTAAACAATTCAAAATCAGCAAATTCATCATTTGGAGACAAGATGGGATGGGACATGGATTGCCCTTTAATCTGTACCACTTCATTAATTGGTTCATTACGAGCACGGCTTTGTGCATAAGCGGCGGTCAGTTCTTTGCCACTAAAAGTATTATACATCACCCCGTTACTCATATTAGCATTGTGTGGAATAGCCAGTAAGTCAATCCCTTTAGCTCGTTCTTTATCCATCCAAGCCCATAAGTTTTCTGGGTCAGATGAGTTAAAACCAGAAAAAGGCACACCTGATACTTTACCACCTTTAAAAATTACATTTCGATGTATGGGTTGAGCTTCTCGTCTATTGGAAAGGTAGTTCGCTTTTCCAGCAGTCCATTCGTACCCAGAAAATGTGGTGAACTTTCCCGGTTCATAATGACGGTCTGCTGCTTCAATCATACGTTGCCAAATATTTTCATCTCTTCTTCCTGAACCAGTTCTTCATAAGGCCAACTCATAGTCGTACTGAACATGATTTTAAGAATGGATTGTTGGGAAAATTTTAGATCTGTACTTGTAATATTTTCCGCCAAAACTGATTTCGAAAGTGGGTTGTTTTTGTCCATCATTTGTACAAACATGCCCATATACTTATCATGATCAGTGACTGCCATAAAATCAAGAGGACGCTTTATTTGTATTCTCTTACCTGAAACGTGGTCGATACTTTCTCCTTTTCCAAAGTTATAGGCGTCGTCAGGGGTCGTCCTGACATTATTAATAAAAGCATCAAAAGACCAGCTGGTATGTATATGCAAATCGCCAAAGTAAACATTTCTGTTTTCGTTATAATCTGCAGTTTGTCCAGAGTGTATTGTAGTAGTTAGCACTGGTGCTTCAATGTAAGTTCGCTCAGTAGAACGCAACTTGAAAAACCATAAAATGGTAAGAAAACCTAAAAGCAAAAGGACCAATATAAGTCTGACAAGAAATTTTAGATATTTCATAACTAATGAACTTAAGTTTTAAATCCGGGGTCATTCAAGTAAAACTTTGGAATGGCTCTGATGCAAGATTTATTCTTTTATAATGAGGTATTCAACGATGAGTTGGATTGTTTCAACGAATGGGGAAAGACTGGCTCTAGAAGATAAGAGAGAGCGTAATTGAGACTACTGAGTTTCTCAGAAGAATACTGCCTCAGTGTAGTGAGATGGATTTCCTAGTTATGGAAAAATGGATAGATAATGCTTTTGTAATTTTTTTATCTAAAAAATATAAGCACTCATTCTGCTTTGAGTGCGATCTCTAAGCTTTGGAGGTACTTTTTTTGATGTTCAAAATTTATAGTAGGAAAGGCATCTGGTAAATACTGAACACAATAGTTGAGATACTCTACTATCAGATCCAATCTGTCAAATTGGTACTCTGGATTATATTGATATATGTTTATGTTATCTACCTTTCGTGTACCTATTCTCAGGTCAGAGGTCATATAATTCAGTCCCTTGTTTTTTCCTATGATTTCTTCAGGCTCTATATAGAAATACTGCCAATAAACTACTCCAGCATTAGCAATGAGTGCTGAAATATACTCATCATAACTTTTGAATGGAAGAGGATAGAATATTCCACCATCGTAGTAGTAAAATTCATTTGGAAAGGTCTTGTCATTGGGATACACACATCCAAAAGAGGTATAGGGAGAATAAAAATTTCGATCAGTGGTCGCTTCAAAATAGATCAACTTTGCCTATAACTCTTTATCCTCTGGTCCAGGTGTTTCATACTCTCGAAAATCCTCATAGCTATCCTTCCAATAGTCAACAGATTCTTTTATCATAGATACTGCGTGATTGAACGAAAAACCACCCACTAGTGGCAGATTCCCATGATGTTGATCCACCTTAGCCCATTGTAGATAAGGTCCAAACAATAAAAAAATTTGCTCCTGATCTTCATTGATCTTGATCTTTTCTGAGGTTATGATTTCTTCAATATCATTCAGCACATATGTACTGAATTTCTTTTGAAATGCCTCTTCGGTTAAGAATCGCTGAAAAAGTTTGAGATATTCCGTACCAATGGATACATCCTCTGTATCATTTTTAATTGTAGCGATAAAATTTTTCAACTTAAGATGGACTTCACTGGGCTTATAGATATGCGTTTTTTCTCTGAACCCTGGTCGATCTTTATTAGTAGATTCAGTTTCGTTTTGACTGAAAAGGAAGAAGGGAAATAAGGTGAAGAATACAACTTTTAGCATGGGGTTTTTAATGTTTATCACAAGTCTTAATGATTGAAATGTCCATGATCAAAATGCTCTTGGATAGTCAGTCTGCCAAAAGGTGATTTGGCCTAATAATGGGCGTTCTCACCCAATTCCCACTTCATAGTCTTGAATTAACGTTTGAGCAGAAATTCCCAATTGTTGATTTAGTTTACGGATCATTCCAATACTCAATTTTCTTTTTCCCTTTAATATTTCACTTGCTCTACTTCGGGAACCCAATAATTTGCTTAGCTCACTTTTTGACATTCCTAATTGATCAAGTCTAAATAATATAGCTTCAATTGGATTCGGTGCTTCAATAGGAAACTTTGTTTTTTCATATGCCTCTATAAGTATGCTTAGAACTTCCAATTCATCTGATTCATTAGAATTAGGCTTTAAGTCCTTTTGCATCAAATCATAGGCTCGAGCAAGGTATTTATCATGTTCTTCATTTGTCTTTACTGGCTTTAACATATGTAACAGTTTTTGAATCAATTAAATCATACTCAGCATGAGTGCCGAACCAAACAACAAATACAATTTTCAATCGATATTCAATATCTACAATCAACCTGTAATTATTGCCATTGATATTGAAAACAACTCTTTTCCCATTTAAAATGGACGCATTTCTGTACTTCAATTTTAAGATTTGAGGCGTATCCCAATTAGAATGCTCAACTTCTTGCAACCACGCTTTGAGCGATTGTTCAGATTGGGGATGCTTTTGCCAACAGTTTTTTATTGTATTTGCAGCAATTATTCTCATGAACAATACAAATATAAAAAATGTTCCCAAATTGGGTTCGTTTGATTGTTTTTCTTTCTAATAGTTGAGACAGCATATAACCAGATTTCCCTCACATCTATTTAACCAACAAGATTCATCCTTTATCATTCTTTAGCCCCTCTCGAATTTCCTGAAACCGAGCTTTACTAATAGGATAAGGAAGAATAAAAAATACAGACAAGACAAAAATACTCAATGTGATAGGCCCACCAACCCATCCCAATCCATCAATGGCAGATTGAGCAACATCAGCCACATCAGTTTGTTTGGGAAATTCTATCCAAGCCAATAGCAATCCTGCTATGAAAGTACCTACTCCGGTAGTCATCTTATATGCAAAAGACACCATAGAAAAGAATAAACCTTCTTGCCGATTTCCAGTCTTTAACTCAAACTCATCTACTACATCTGCCATCATCGAAGGAATCAGACTCAACACCATGACTAGAGCAGTATATGCTCCTATGAGTGTCAATACATAAATCGGTAAAATCGTGGCTGTTCCATTCTCTGGGAAAAGGCCCAACATCCTTAGAATAAATGGCAGTGCAAAGCATGAACCCGTTATCAATGCACCCATTACTGTGGTCCACTTTTTACCAATTTTATCTCCCAGACTGGGAGCAATGATTAGAGATAAAAAACCCCCAACCGCCGAGCTGATTGGTAATACTGCCATATCTTGAGTAGAGAGCCCAAAATAATAAGCACAGTAGTAAGGAGTAAATATGACGCCCACTCCTAGTCCAACATACATCAACATATTAAAAAATACTAGGCTTCTAAAAGATAGCATCTTAAAGGCTGTTCCTAAACTGCTCAATAATTGGCGAGAGGTAAGCTGATTTTGATGTGCAGAAGCTTGAGGGAGATGAGGAATTGTTTCTCTTGTTCCCCAAGTACTGACTAAGATAATAAGAACAATTAGAAGGCCGCAGAGTAAAGCAAAAGTTGGATATGCGGCTTTGTTTAATAGCCCATTGGAATATTCCTCGGTTGGCACAAAATAAAAGACATAGCCCGCTATCATCACTATTACAGGGAATAAAGTCGTGAACATCATTCGGAATGCCGTAATCGATGTTCGTTCCTTATAATCTGTACTCAATTCTGCTCCAAGAGAAATATACGGCACATTAAAAAGGGTCAATGATACTCGAACCAAGATTGCAAAACTGGTCAACCATAAAAACAGGCCCGTTTGATCTAACCCTTCTGGAGGGGTAAACAATAGCCAAATAAATAAGCCAAAAGGCAAAGCTGAAACAAACATAAATGGATGTCTACGTCCCCATTTTTTAGATTGCCACTTATCAGAAATTAAGCCAACCAAAGGGTCAGATATGGCATCAAAACCTAGAGCAACTAACGAAGACAAACCTGCTAATTCGGGGTCTAATCCTAATACCTGACTAAAGTAAAAGAAGAGAAACAACTGAAACAAACCGTTCTTTATTCCAATCGAAGCCATACCCAACCCATAGAATAGCTTGATTTTTAAAGGGACTTTGATCATCAGTTTTTTACTCTTTATTGGCCCTTTTCCAGACTAAAGTTCTAGTATTAAAACCTGCAGAAACAACAATGGTTAATTGGTCTTCTGTTGGTTCAATGATAGCATCAGCTTCTCGGTTTCTTTTGGCGGCATATAGCTTTCCTAGCCATTGCCCATCCACCTGTTTGAACCCTCTTAAAATATCGTTTCCTATTTTGGCTTTAGGATTATCGGATTCTATCACTTTTCCATACCAGGCACCTTCTTTTTGATAAGTCTCTATTAACGTATTGTCTTTTGCTGTATGCCAGATTCCTTCTAATGTGCTCTGAGCAGATGAGATCATCACACCCACTATTACTAAACCGATTGATAATATTATCCTCATTTGTCTATGATATAACTGTTTTTAATTTTCTCGCACTCCTTTTTTAATGCCTGATTCATTGATTCAAAACTTATATTCATTTTATTCAAAGTCTTTCCAAGTAAGGAAACAAGGATGCCACTCATGTTTTCGCCATGAATAAACTTTGTTTGATTTTCACTCACTTTTTCCAATTTGAAATAATGTTGCCCGTCAAATATTCCTTTAATTCCAAGCTTTCCTTTCCATCGAAATTCTCTATCAGTTTCAAACATTATGACAATTGGCTTAAATGAGACCGTTTTTCCACCTGCTGTATTACAGGTTACGGACACCTTATTTCCAATGGACTTTTCCCCTATAACTGATCTTACAAATGGATTCCAATTCGGATAGTCTTCAAAATCTGTTAGCACATTCCAAACCGACGAAATATCTTTATCAATTACAATTTCGGTTTTGATCTTTTTCATATGTTTTTTGTATCAGGAATGAGGTGTCAGTAATCATGACTCCTGTCTCAATAAGACATTTTAACAATTTCTTCTACATCACTTGGACTCACGTTTTGTCGTTCTCCGAGCTTCATCCATCCTCTTTCTTCAAATCGCTTAGAGATGATTTCAGCAGTTCCATCGTAAGATTCTGTATATGCTGATAACTTAGTATCGATGCCTAAGGATTCATAAAATTCAGCAGTTTTAGTAATTCCTATTCTGGCTTTTTCCTCATTTGTGCCTTCTTGAACTCCCCATATTCGTTCTGCATATTGGGCCAGTTTCTCTTTCTTATCGTCGAAGTTATAAATGTAATGATTGCCAGCAATAATAGCTAGAGTCCTGGCATGATCGATGCCATGTAAGGCGGTCAGTTCATGTCCCATCATATGAGTCGCCCAGTCTTGAGGTACACCTTTGTTGATCAGTCCGTTTAAGGCCATAGTACAGCACCACATAAAATTAGCGGATGCTTGATAGTCATACTCTTCATTCATAATCTTGGGAGCAATTTCTACTAATGTCTGTAGAATGCCCTCAGCAAATCTGTCTTGTAATAATGCACCAACAGGATAAGTCAAATACTGCTCTGTCACATGGGTAAAGGAATCTGCTAACCCATTTGCTAATTGTCGTTTAGGAATGGATTTAATAACTTCTGGATCGAGAACAGAAAACTCAGGAAATAAACCTGGGCCACCCATTGTGCGTTTTTCCTTGGTTTCTTTTCGGGTAATCACTGCTCCAGAATTCATTTCAGAACCCGTAGCAGGCAATGTTAGTACAGTACCAAAAGGCATTCCTGTCATTGTACGTTTTCCTTTGGCAAGAATGTCCCAAGGTTCATCCCCCTCAAATAAAGCAGCAGCTGATAAAAACTTAGTTCCATCTATAACAGAACCTCCACCTACAGCCAATAAAAAAGAAATGTCTTTTTCTTTGATAACTTTTAAGGCTTGCTTCAAGATAGCATATTCTGGATTGGCTGGAATACCACCAAATTCTTCTACCTCAAATCCCTCTAAGGCAGCTTTTACGTTTTCATAGATTCCATTTTTCTTAATACTGCCGCTTCCATAGAGCATTAGGACTTTAGCGTCTTTTGGAATTTCAGTTGCCATTTTAGGCAATTGGTCTTTTCCAAAAATGATCTTGGTTGGATTCTTTAATTGAAAATTTTTCATCGACTATTTATTAAAACAAAAAACAAAGATTAAAGTGTCTCTACTCTGACTATTTAAATCTCAAATATCCATCATCAATACTCTTGTGCCTGAGTGCGATCATGTCTTTTATATAATTCTGATTCAGTTTCCATGGATACTCTTTCCCTTGCTTTGGCATTAGGTGCAGAGCTCGCTGAATATAACCTGAAGTAAGGTCAGAAGCTGGTTCTGTTACTATTTCTTTATCAGCGAGTATGGGAGTACAAGAGCTCAATCCCTTCTTATCCATGTGTTTCAATAAGCGGCAGAGATATTCACTAACTAAATCGGCTTTCAAAGTCCAGGAGGCATTGGTGTAACCAGTTATGGTTACCATATTAGGCACATCCTGAAGCATCATTCCCTTATAATTTACTAGGTTGGCTGGGTCCATTTTTAGACCGTCCACCATGATATCTATTCCACCTAATACCTTAATTTTCAATCCAGTAGCAGAGACTATTAAATCTGCTTTCAGTTCTTTTCCAGATTGCAACAAGATTCCTTTTTCTGTAAAGGAGTCAATGTGATCCGTTACTATAGTGCATTTACCTTCATTAATGGCATCGAACAAATCATTATTCACTACGGCACAAATTCGTTCGTCCCAAGGGTTGTACTTTGGATTAAAATGAGTCTCTACATAGTCTTCACCCAGAACTTTTTTAATCTGATTTTTTATAAAAAATCGGACTTCCTTAGGTTTCTTTCGAGAAATACTATAAAAATATATTTG
>Ga0055584_100000642_pt1 | contig 33145 bp, 40 predicted proteins | sample OSDHelmetaG_FD_58716 | JGI IMG/M metagenome (GOLD analysis project Ga0055584, IMG submission 58716) | Pelagic marine sediment microbial communities from the LTER site Helgoland, North Sea, for post-phytoplankton bloom and carbon turnover... | ecosystem: Environmental > Aquatic > Marine >... | reverse complement strand
TATCTTGACTTGCCAAAAGGTGAACTTTTGCCTAGGATATGTTAACGATATGCATGAATATTCTATAGTTCAAGCTCTTTTGGAGCAATGTGAAGAGCATGCCAAAGCTAACGATTCAACAAAGGTTACCAAAGTAGTGACGAAGATAGGAAAACTCAGCGGTGTAGAACCGCATTTACTGGAAACAGCCTTTGAAACATTCAAAGAGAAGACAGTATGTGATGGGGCAGAGTTTGTGATGAACATCCAGGATCTTAAGCTCTACTGTAATGTATGTAAAGTAGAGAGTGAACAGAGTGAAGTGCGTTATCAATGTACACATTGTCAAAGTACAGATGTATCTGTAGTTGATGGTGAAGATATGTATCTAATGACACTAGAGATGGAATAAAGAAAAACTCTTCACAAGTGTGTCAAAGTTACTCCTACAGTATATGTATCCAAAATGACTGTGCCACTGTAACAATAAGCAGAATACCCAAAATATTAAAGACAATGCCATACGTCGCCATTGTTTTGATCGATACCACCCCTGAACTCATGGCAATAGCATTCGGTGGTGTGGCGATAGGCAGCATAAAGGCATAGGAAGCACAGATCGTTGCAACCATCATGATAAGTGTAGCATCTATACCAGTTTGTTCTGCTACTTTGTAAAGGATAGGAAGCAGGATAGAGATCAATGCAGTATTGCTTGTGATCTCTGTAGTAAATGTCACCATCGCAGCAAGGATAATCAAAAACACTACTATTGGCATGTTGGTAAATGAGATAAGATACGAGGCTATCTCAGTAGCCATACCGGTCTTAGTAAATGCAGCTGCAATCGCAAAACCGGCACCAAAAAGAAACATAATACGGTAGGGAATACGATCTTTGTCATTCATCCAATCCAGTATAGAAAAAGGCGGGGCAAAAAGAAGCAGTCCTGCCGTAAGCAGTATACCTGGCTCACTCAATCCCAATCCATTATAGTATGGTTTGATAGGAGCATTGACTAAAAGCATTAGGATCAATCCAAAGATAACATAGAGTACTTTCTTTTGATTTCCATCAAGAGGTGTTCTACTAAGATCAGCTTCAATATGATGATTTTTAAGCCCTAGTCCCAATACAAAACCTACTGCAATAAACATTACAAGAACTAAAGGTGCAACCATATATATCCACTGGATAAAAGGGATAGTTTCCATACCAAGCTCTTCCATAATACCCATAAGTATAAGGTTTGGCGGTGTACCGATAGGTGTCAAGATACCCCCGATACTTGCCCCATAAGCGATACCCAATGCCAGACGCATTTTAAGTTTTACATCCTCTGTCAGAAAAAGAGCGATAGGAAGTAAAAGGAGGGTAGTGGTGGTGTTAGAAAGAACAGAACTTAAAAGTCCCGATGTGATGATCAAAGCAAATATGATACCTCTGGCAGAGCTTGGAAAAAGATTCAACATCCTAGAGGCTATAACTTTATGCAGACCAGTTTTCTCTACAGCAATCGCGATCAGAAATCCACCCAAAAAGAGGTATATAATAGGGTTAGCATAATTGACTGCCGTCTCTTTTGTAGATAAGACTCCAGCTGCAGGGAAAAAGATGATCGGTAACAGTGAGACTACAGCGAGAGGCAATCCTTCATTCGTCCAAAGTGTCACCATCAAGACAATAGCTGCTACCATCAATGACTGCTGCAGCGTAAAAAACAGTATCATCATCCCAAATGCTATCACCGCCAGTAAAAGTGCTATTAGAATTTTTTTTGTCTGTTCTGCCATTGTCATGATACATACCTTGATTGTCAATTCTTGTTTTTTATTGTGCCTCAAAAAACTTAAGGGTAGCTCTAAAATAAATAATTATAAATCATTTACACATTGATTGCACACTTTAATTCTATACTTTAAATAATAAAATCTTAGAAGGATTAAGTATGGGTTATGCAGGGCATGGTTGGGGTGTTGGATTTAGTGTGTGGTGTACTATGATAGTCGTTGGTTTTATTCTCTTTTATTTTTTAAGACTCAATACAAAAAATCCAGAAGGTCACTCTTCTGCACAAGACATACTTGATAAACGTTATGCCAATGGGGAAATCAATACACAAGCATATGAAGAAAAATCTAATGCTCTAAAAAGAATTGCATAAAGGGATTATTACCCTTTAAGTATGGAATAATTCTACTCACATAATATATCAAAATACTCTTTTATAGTTGTATGACATTTTTTTGACATTTTAATTGTATACTTTCTACATCAAATTATATAATAAGGATACTAATGAAAAAAATACTACTAGCAGGAATACTTTTATTGGGGATGAGTACCTTTGCAAATGCAGAATCAGATGATGAGTTTGATGATGATCTTGGTGGTGACATAAGCCCAATGGAGACTATTCAGGACTTTATGGATGATTGTAATAATCATGGAGACTATTTTGGATGTTTTTCAGTAGCAATGAAATATGAGACAGGTGATGTACTGGAGAAGGATATCTCTAAAGCGATTGAATACTACGGTAAAGCATGTAAAAATGGTTCTCAAGAGGGCTGTAAGATGGCTGATAAGCTTAAGGCACAATAAGTCAAATTTCCTAAATACAGGAATTATAAGGTCAAAATTAAAGTCTATTAGAAGAGGAGAGAAATATCATCCACTTCAATAGACTGAACTCCACGCAAACATACAATCAAAAATATAATACTTCATTTAAGGCATCATAGAGACCTCGTTTATACTCTGTATCATCAAGACAAGCATGAAGCTTCAATTGTTTAGTTACTTGTTCCTTGAACTGTTCCTGTATCCTCTTTTCTTCCTGCAAGTAGTGATACGTAAGCTCACCCAGATATTCTAATGCTGTTAGCCTGCCTTCTCTATACTTCTCACTTATTTGTAGCGTAGTTGTATTGAACTTGTATAACGTTAGCTGATTAGAACAATATTTACTTATTTTTTCAAGTACTTCTTTGGATGTAGATTTCATATTTTAATTCTGACAGAAAAATATGGAATAGGGCAAAAGTATGACAAATTGTAATAGAAATTAAACCGTATATGCGCAATTTTATTTTTACTTACACAGAAAAGTTATTTCTAAATGCTTTTGCTCCGTCTTTACTTGATTCTATCTGATCAGAAATGTCTTGAAGGGAAAAACGAAGTTTGCTTTGTTCTATCGTTTCTATCTCTTTTATTTTGTTAATGTTTATAAGATAAGATCGGTGGATACGTATAAAATCATAAGCCAGTAATCTTTTTTCAAGATCAGAGATCTTCTGTGCATAATAAGAGAAACCTTTTGAAGATCGCAACATAACTTCGCTAAGATCTGCTTTAACATAATAGATCTCTTCAGGCTTGAGGAGGTAATAGCTCTCACCCGTCTTACTCATCAGGCGAATATCGTTACTGCTCTTACTTTCCACTTTAACACGTTCAATACTTTGCTCTAACTGCTCCATACTAAAAGGTTTCACCAAATATCCTACAGCACCGATATCAAAGGCTTTAAGGGCATGTTCATCGTAGGCTGTCTGAAAAATGATCGATAAGCCTTCCTGATGGTATCGCAGTTCATATCCTAGTTCAAGGCCACTGGTTTCAGGCATGTTGATATCTAAAAGTACCAGATCAAAATGATTTTCTTTTACGGCTTCTAATGCGCTTGCTGCATTGTCTGCTTCTACGATATCTTCATATCCCAGGGTAGTGAGCATTCTTTTAAGTCTGGCAAGTGCCAGAGCTTCATCATCAACGATGAGTATTTTCATGACAATCTCCTAAATAGATAGTAAATGTGGGTGTTTCTTTGTTTATTATTTCAATCTTACCTTTACACAGAAGTTTTATACGCTGTGCCAAATTTGTAAGTCCCGTGCCAAACACTGTGCTGTTCATAGCTTTACCATTATTTTTCAGTATGAGTGCGTTTTGTATTTTATCATAAGATAGTGTAATATGTAAAATATTTTTTTCAACAAAACCGTGTTTTATGGCATTCTCAACAAGTAGCTGAATGGAGAATTTCGGTACTTTTATCTTAGGCATAGGATCTTCTACATGCATATGTATCTTGCCTGAAAAACGTATGTTCTCAAGTTCTACATAATCATTTACATTTCTAAGTTCATCACCTAGAGGAATGAGTGCTTTTTCATCCATAGTATTGCGCAGAAATGTAGAGACTTTCAAGATAGCTGTTTCAGCCTTGTTTGGATCCTGATGGATCAGTTCTGCAATGGAATTGAGTGCATTGAATAAAAAATGAGGATTGAGCTGTGTTTCAAGTGAACGAAGACGGCTTTGAACATAGTGATGATCCACTTGTTCTTTTTCGTTACGCATCTTAACAAAACGGTAAAGTAAAGCTCCTACAATGTAGGTTAGTATACCAATAGAAACAGCAATTTGAACACTATGTGTATGGAACATAGGGATAAGGTCGATATGTAATGCATTGGCCATAAGAATACTCATAAGCGTACCTAAAAAACCAGATAGAAATGAGGAAAATATTGATAAAGGAAGCCAAAATATTTTTGAGATCTTTGGAAGAATTTTTTGGTTCATATAGGTAATAAAAATAAGTGAAAAAAGTGTAATGGAAAATCCAAGTAAAGCTCCAAAGTATGCACCTTGAATCCATGTACGGTCCAAAAGAACATAACCTAAAGATGAGAGTAGTGTTGAAAAAAGTACACCTATGAGTAAAATATAGAACCAGTCAAGCGTTTTAATATGCAGTTCAATATTATACATGCAATAACTTTCTTAGATTGTCTACACCGAGCATTACCCCTGGCCAGCCTTGCGCGGCATAGACCGTGTCGCCTACATGATAGAGTCCTTCTATTGGTGTATCGTTGGCCGGAAGTCTAGGCAGAAAATTTTTCATAGTAATGGCATTGCCTCCAAGTTGTGATCGTTTAATGTACTGTTTAAAGGTTTTGGGTGTTGCTGCAAAGTGATGCACGATCTCTTCATTTTTGATATCAAGTATATCACAGATGGACTTTATCAATACACTTTGAAGATACTCTTTCTTATCTTTGTAGGAAGCCTTATCTTCCCACCATCTTTCATCTGTATGGATAGATGCAGTGATACTGTAGTGACCTTTTTCACAGAGCTTTTCATCATCCATATCTGAAAAAGAGACGAAAAGTGCATTGGAAAGGGTGTGGGGGTAGGGTTCATTTTGAATAAGTTGATAATGATGTTCAAATTTTTTTTCACTTTGGATGGTCATATAGAGCATAAAAGAACTTTGGTGGTTGTTTAGTTTTTTATAAGGCTTATAGTAGCTTTTAATTTTATCATCATTAAAGAGCTTATCACTTTCATAAACGGTGCTGTTGAGTATGATGTTTTTAGCTTTTACTGAACCTACAAATGAACCGCTTTTAGTATGTAAAATAAAATAGTTTTCACGCTTTTCTATGCGCGTGATCTCTGTTTTTCGTTGGACATTCTTCATTGAAGCAGTCATTTGATCAAATAGTGCACCAAAGCCACCAGGTACATAGTGTGTTTCATTAAAAGTATAGCCTAAGGAGATTGCAGCTGTAAAGAAATTGATCTCACGCAGTGGTGCCTGTGCCACAATGAGTACTTGAGATTCAAGGAACTGTAGATACTCATCAGTGATATCACCATAGAATTGCTTGATAAAATCAAAAGCATTATGTCGTAAATAGCGCTGAAATTTAAACAGCAAAGGCAGATAGCTTGTCAGGGAACGTACTTTGTGAAAGAAAGAGCGGTTGCTGTAGTAATGCCCCTGTATAGCATAAAACTGTGTACCCAGATCATGAACTAAAGTCCAGAATGCACGATTTCTTGGGTGAGGATAATTTGATTCAAGGATGTTAAGAAATTTTTCGAGATCAGTGTATCGTGGTGTTTCTTTACCATTTTGTAGTATGATAATGGCAGGATCTGTGGGTATCAGATCGGGTGTAAAGCCTATGGCATCGAACATAGATTTGACGATATGACCATCTTGATACCCTGCCAATGTGGTTGCCCCTGTATTGTAAGAGAAACCTTGATGCTTAAAAGTAGAACTGCATCCGCCAAGGTAGGGCTCTTTTTCAAACAGAACTGTGTTGTGCCCTTTAGCATCAAGATAGGCTGCTATGCCACTACCCCCGATGCCTGAACCTACTACCGCATATTCAATCATACAGAGGCTTTTTTAGTTTCTGAAATCTTCATACTTTCATAAATGTCGCTTATGCAGGCTACAAATGCTGGGTGATCATTGGGTGCTTTTGCCACACGGTACTCCTCAAAGTCTAGATCTTCAGCGATTTCTCTATATTCTACACCAAGCTCAAATTCTGTTTCAGAATTGTCAATGGTAAAGGCTATAGGATATATGATAACTTTTTTCTTCTTTAAACTTTTTAGTTTGTCATTAAGATAAGGGCGTATCCACTCCAATGGACCAAGACGTGACTGGTAGGCAAGATGGGTATTGTGAAACTGTATGCCAGCTGTTAACAACACTTTTCTTACATGATAGACATTGTAACGGATATGACGCTGATAGAGGTCACCTTTGTTTATGATATTTTGAGGAAGTCCATGCGCAGAAAAAACAAGTTCAAATTCTTCAGGGTCATCCTCTCCTAGTGTCTCTTTAATGCGCTCAACAGTGGCCTTGAGATAGTCTGGATGACGATAATAATGTCCAAGTGTTTTAACCTTGGCAGTGACACCTTGCTTTTTGATGCTTTCTTCTAGGTCTTCCATACTTGAAAGTGTGGTTGTACTTGAATAATGAGGGTAAAGAGGAATAGCATAGATCTCATCTACATTCTTGAGTGTTTTGAGAGTATCTGTAGCAAAGGGAGGGGTATAGCGCATGACCATGTGAACCGTGGCATCCATAACTGTTTCAAGTCTTTCAATGAGTTTCTGTGTATATCCAACAAGAGGTGATTTACCTCCCAGTGCAGCATAGTTGCTTTTGGCTTCTTCTTTTCTTTGCCATGTAATAAGTTTGGCTATGAGCATACGTATGGGTTTGGGTGCACCTATAATACGCTTGTCATTGAACATATTGCTCAAAAAAACTTCTACTTCATCCAGATTGTTAGGTCCACCCATATTTAATAGTAAAACAGCTCTTTTCATGAAATCCTCACTTTTTTATTTATTGTACAAATATAAAAGTGCAGTTGGTAGTTCAAATATGTTAGTTGGTTTAAGAGCAGTAAGTTTAGCGCATATTACCCCACTAACTAAATACCCAAACTTTTGAAAGAACGAGAGGAGGGAAGATGTGAGTGAAAAAACCTGTAGGACTAACTGGTTAATTCAAAGATTTTTTTGCTTACAGGTTGCCTTCTCTCGTTCTTCCCAAAGGGTGCAGTGCTTTTGCCCATACTCTGCGTTATATTTTTTCGAATTCGCTAAGGCGAGTCCTTCAAAAATATGCCTTGATTATGAACGAAATCACAGCATCAAAAATTTGGGTATTTAGTTAGTGGCGTAATTAACAATTTGGCTTAGTGCTTTTTCTATCTGAGTATATTTAAAGACATATCCTTCATCAAGAATTCTCTTAGGATAGACCTCCTTAGAACCTGTGAGTACGGATGAAGCTTCTCCATACATGATGCGCAATACAAACTCAGGAATAGGAAGAATTGTAGGACGATACAGAGCTTTACCTAGACTTTTGGTGAAGGTGTAGTTTGTGACTGGGTTGGGTGATGTAGCGTTGAAAATACCAGTGAGTTTTTTATCTATAATTAAACCATAAATACCCATCAGGTCCTCCATATGTATCCAGCTGGTCATCATCTTACCATTACCTATGATTCCGCCAAGACCAAGCTTAAAGGGGGTAAGCATTTGAGCCAATGCCCCGCCATTTTCACCCAGAATGACACCAAAACGTATGATCACCGTAGGTTTAGTGCATAGATGAGCTTCATCTTCCCAATCCTGACTGAGTTGACCAAGGAAATCATCTGACAGGTTTTCACAGGACTCATCACATTTTATATTATCAGGATAGATGCCGATAGCTGAAGTGGAGATGAACTGTTTGACACTGCTTTGATTGATGGCTTTAACCAGACGATCTGTTGTTTTTATGCGGCTATCTCTTAATATCTTTTTATAAGGATCACTCCATCGCTTGATGATGGGTGCTCCTGCAAGGTTGATAACAACATCCACGTCTTTAAGTTTTTCAAGTATGATCTCTTCACTGTCATCTCTTTGAATGTTGATTGTATGGGGAAATGTTTTCTGTATGTCTTTGCCAACAAATCCACTTGCTCCTGTGAGTGCTATTTTCATCATTAAACTCCTTCTAGTACTATAGTATCTATATTATGTATTCCATGTGTAGCAAGAAGTACATAGTCTATTTGAGCAATGTTTCTATTTCTTTTTCGAGGGAAATAGGTTTGGTTGATGACCCAAAACGTTCAATGACTTTGCCTTCTTTGCCGACAAGGAATTTAGTAAAATTCCATTTTATGGTTTCTGTACCTAAAATACCGGGTTGCTCTGATTTTAGATAACGGTAGAGGGGATGCGTATCATCGCCGTTCACGTTGATCTTTGAGAACATCGGAAAAGTTACACCAAAATTCACACGACAGAAGTTCTGTATCTCTGCTTCAGAACCTGGTTCCTGAGAGCCAAACTGGTTACATGGAAATCCAAGTACAACCAACCCTTGCTCCTTATATTTTTTATAGAGTGCTTCAAGTCCATCATACTGAGGCGTATATCCGCATTTACTTGCTACATTGACAATGAGTATTACTTTGCCTTTGTACTGTTCAAGTGTTATCTCTTTACCGTCAATGGTATTTACTTTAAAGTCATAGATAGTTTTCATAGGTGTATCCTTTGCTAAAATGTTGATACTCAAAATGAGTAATAAAGAAAAAATCGTTTTTAACATTTTGTTTCCTTTTAGTGCCTAGATTTAGTAGGAAAATCTTTAATGATCGTAATCACAAGTTCGCCAACTTCAAAACCAAATTTTTTCATTTTTGAATGGTTTAAAATGACGCCATCTTCTTGAAGATGCAACCAGTCACGTACATTGATGTCAATGGTTGAATCATTATAGGGAACTCGCATAGTGTAGTCTATCATAACTGTATTGCCATTGGCAAGCATCTGTGCCTCGCCTACGATATCTCCAGCTGTCCCGATGAATGTTTTTTTGCCTGTTGGTTTGAGTGTCCAGACTCTTGTTTGAATCTCTCCGTCATCATAGACAAATTTTTCATCTAAGGTTCCCACACCATTTTCATCCCAACTTCCGACAAGTTTACCTTTAAAACGTCTGATGACCTTTCCATCTCTGTCTTTGACCATTCCATAGGCAGTCATTGGTCCGTTAAAATACTCCTGAGGGATGAACTCAGGTGCTGTACCGTTAAAATCCTCTATCTGTGGTGCACTACATCCGCTAAGTACTCCACAGAGTCCCAGTGTTAAAAGTGATTTGAGTTTCATGCTACCAATCCTTTGTTCAAATGTATGTTCTGGTCACGGGTAAAGGCGACCTGAACGAGGTTTATGTTGCGGGTAATAAAAGCCGCTTCACAGTAGCTAAGATACATTTTCCACATACGAATGAAGTATTCATCAAAACCAAGATCTTTGACATGGTCGAGTTTATTTTGAAATGCCTCATGCCATAAACGCAGGGTTTTTGCATAGTCTTCGGTAAACTCTTCCATGTGTAAGAGGTTCAGGCGTGTATGTGTGGAAGTTGTTTGTAGTATTTTTCCAACACTTGGTAAATGTCCACCTGGGAAGATGTACTTTTGGATGAAGTCCGTTCCTTTGCTGTATGCAGCATAGCGCTGGTCAGGCATGGTAATGATTTGCATTACAAGTACCCCTGAAGGTTTAAGCAGTGAATCACACTTTTTAAAGAAAATGTCAAAATACTCTTTACCTACAGCTTCAAACATCTCTACAGCGATGATAGCATCAAATGTACCCTCCAAGTCTCTATAGTCTTTGAGCAGTATCTCTACTTGTTTTTCTACCTCTTCTTTTATGAAACGTTCCTCACAGAGTGCCTTTTGTTCTTTACTAAGTGTTACCGTAGTAACCTCACACTGCTTCTCTTTGGCAAGGTGTATAGCCATTGCACCCCAACCAGAACCTATCTCTAAGACTTTTGCACCAGGTTTTAGACGGAGTTTATCTGCTAGAAGTTTTATCTTTCTTTTCTGTGCCTCATGCAAAGAGTCATCAGCTTTTTCAAATACTGCAGAGGAGTACATCATCGTGTCATCAAGCATGAGTTTAAAAAAGTCATTGGAAAGATCATAATGTTCTGATATGTTCTTCTGTGACTGTGTCTTGGAGTTTTTACGCATCCAGTGTTTGACTTTATTGAGTTGTGGTAGTAGGTTTACCAAACGGCTGGAGGTTCTGTCTTCACTTTTTGTTGCAAGCGTTTTAGAGTTAATGAGAGCAAGTTCTATGAGTGCTGTAAGGTCTGAAGTTTCAAAGTCTCCATCCATATAACTTTCTGCAAAACCTATATCACCATAAAGAGCCATACGTTTGAAAAACCGACTTTTATCAATAGTCATATCTGCTTTAGGTACCTGGCCATTCCCATATATTTTTTGTGTTCCATCACCGTAGGTCACACATAATGTTCCCTCTTTTATACCCGTTAAATATTTATCTCCGAGTTTATTCCAAAATGTATTCATTTTAATACCTCCTTATTTGATCTGCTGGCATAGGGGCATAGAAAGTCAACCCTTTTCGCCAAAGTTTAAAGGTCTGCCACAATGTTCTTGTCACAACCCATACTGTTAAAAAAGAGTGCCGTACAAAAAGTTTTGCAATGGTCATACTTTTAAAAGGTTTTGCAACACCGCTAAAAGCTGCGGTCAGTTTTTTCTCTCCGTCTTCATAGAGATCGACCTTTATCGTCATCTGTTCTCCCTCACGACGAAAGAAAAAACGGTATTCTCCTTTGTTTTCCAAAAAAGGTGAAACATGCATGTCTTTCAGTGCTTTACCTTCATATCCTGTGCCATCTTTTGTCTCTAGTTTTACAGGGTAAACAATCCTTCCTCCATTGTAGTTGTGTACTTCGGCAAAGAGATGTGTAGGTACATCTTTTTCAAACAGTATCAGAATACTGATTGGATTAAAAACAAAGTTTGCGACCCTTGGCAGCGTTATAAAATGCATATTCTTACTCGTATACAGACCAAATTCTTCAAGTAACTCATCTACATTTTGCATAAAATCTTCATGTTGCCCAAAGTGGTCTTTACTTTTAAACGAGAAAAGATTGAATCCTCCAAGTGAAAAGAGTCTGTTTTTGAGTCTGTCAAGCAAGGATAGGTCTATATCCAAAAGATAGAAAGGATAGGTGAATTCATGCACCTTTGGCGTATAGCGTTTATGATAGACTTTTCCTTCAAAAAAACTATGGCTCATAACGCACATCCAAATCTCTGTGCTATGGTGTTAGCACTCCAGAGGCCATCTTCATGAAAACCGTAACGCCAGTAGGATCCAGCATAGTAAGTGTGGTTCTCTCCATTGATCTCATCTCTTCTGGACTGCATCTCAATGGCTTTTGCATCAAACTGAGGATGTTCATAAGAAATTTTTTCTATGACATTATCTAGCTTAGATGTTTCATTAAGAGAGACAAAGTACTCTTTTTTACTCTTAAAATTTTGTAGTTTGTTTATCCAGTAAGAGAGTGTGACGGTATTTGCCTTGCCACCTGTTTTGTAGTTCCATGCTGCATAGATGCGCTTATCTGGATAGAGTGCCTTTTTGTCATTGTGTAAAAGTGCCTCATTCTCTTTGTAGCTAAAAACAGAGAGTATCTCTTTTTCTTTAGATGTAGTATCTTCAAGTATCTCAAGGGCTTGTGGTGCATGCATTGCCATGACTACTTTGTCATAGTTACTCTGGCTCCCATCGCTATGGAACAGTGTCACTCCATCGGCATGACGTTTCACGAGAATGACATCAGAGTTTAAAATGATTTTACCTGACACATGCGCTTGTATCTTCTCCACATAATTTTTCGACCCGCCGCTTACAGTAAGCCACTGGTGTTGGGTAGTAACTCCAAGTAGGCCATGGTTTTTAAAAAACTGCACAAAAGTACGTGCCGGAAAATCGTTCATCTTCTCACTGGGTGTTGACCAGATCGCTGCACCCATAGGGATGAGATAACGTTCTTTAAACACTTCAGAGTAAGAATCAAGATACTCTCCCAGACTTACATTAAGAGCGGAACTGTTAGCCTCTATGTCTTCGTTGGCTGTTTTGTTAAACCGCATAATGTCTAATATCATTCTATAGTGAGAAGGGGAAAAGAGGCTTTTTTTCTGAAAAAAAAGCCCACCAAGAGACTGACCATTGTAAGCATTGTTTGATGCCTCATCCCAAAAACCAAAGCTCATGTCGCTGTTTTCTATCTTGACATCTAACTTTTTAAAAAGCTTCGTCAAGAGTGGATAAGTAGGGTGGTTGAAAACTAAAAATCCAGTGTCAACCCCAAAACGTTTACCTTCTTCCTCGACCATGGTAGTTCGTGCATGTCCACCCAAACGTCCCTCTTTTTCATAGAGGTCAACTTCATGTTTCTGGCTGAGTAAATAGGCTGATCCAAGTCCGCTGATGCCTGCTCCAAGTACTGCTATTTTCATTTGTAACGTCCTTTTTTGTCCTGTGGTGTAAAAATGAGCCTACTCAAGTCCATATTTTTTTCCAGTTTTGCAAGAATCTCATTGAGTTTTGGTTTTGATAATTCAGGGTTTCTGCTCATCACCCATACTTGTTCCATCTCTTTGTCCGCCAATACTGCGGCTGAATAGTCTTTTTCAAGGTGTATCACACGATAGCGTTGTGTAAAAATATAGTAGTAGGTCATATCAATCTTTGACATTGAACGCCCATCAGCAGCTTTTGCACTTCCGTTGTACTCTATAAGGTCACCACCTATGACGTTTTTAAAACATCGATTATAAACTTTGTATTTGTTGTTCTCTTGCAAGTCATACTCAACAGTAGCAGCAACACACTCTTTTTCCTGATAGTTGTAGGTTCTGGCCACTTCATACCACAACCCACTAAACTGCTCAGCATCTACATGCGGTACAGGATTAGGAGCGTTAGAAAACAACAGTGTTGAAAGTAAAACAAAAAACAATGATTTCATCATAGACTCCTTTGATAGTTTTCATCTACTTGTAGTTTATGCTCTTTTTAAATCTTTTTGTATTGTTATTTTGTCGGTTGGTTTAAATCAGTGTTAACAAGGGGGGTGTTGGCAGGATTTTTATGTAAATGGCAATGAATTGACATATTTCAACTTCCAAAAAAAACAAAAATAAGAGATAATGGTATTTATACAATGAAAGGTATTATCATGATAAGAATATTTCTTCTCATAGTTACATTACAAGGAACACTTATGGCGATAGAAGAACCAAAGTACACTGTCATTCAAAAAAATGATACGTTTGAGATAAGAAAATATGCTTCCTATCTGGTAGCACAAACAGAAGTCACAGGCACATTTGATGAGATGGGTGGCAAGGCATTCCGAATTCTTGTCAAGTATATTTCAGGTGAAAACCAACAACGCAGTAAAATAAAGATGACAGCTCCTGTCATACAAGAGAATACCGATCAAGAGGGACAAAAGATACAAATGACCGCACCCGTGATACAGGAGATGGACACAATCAATCCCCAAAGTGCAACCTTTAGCTTTGTCATGCCTCAATACTTCACGCTTGAGACTCTACCTCTTCCACTAGACAAGCGTATCACGATTAAAGAGATTCCAGCAAAAACTGTAGCCGTACGAGAGTACTCAGGAGGATGGGGAGAGGAAAAATATAAGAAAAATGAAGCCATACTTATTAACGCATTGAATGATGCAAAGATAAAAGCCATGGGTAAACCAAGTTTTGCACGGTATAACTCTCCATTTGCATTATGGTTCATGCGAAGAAATGAAATTATGATTGAAGTACAAAGTAATTAGTCCTAAAAGTATATTTTAATAGGATCAGAGCCATCTACGAGTCTTGTTTTTATAAGTTTCATAGTCTTTGTTGAAAGTGCTTTTTAGCACTTTCTCTTCAGCACGAACAATCACAGTATCAAGTACTATCAATAATACGGCAGCACTAACAAGAAACCAGATGCTATCAAACACAAAAGCCAGACCACATTCAGAGAGTACCAACGCTAAATAAACAGGGTTTCTGCTCAAAGTAAAAACGCCATTTTTTATAAGAACTTTTGGCTTCAAAAATGGAGCATGGGGAGTGAGAGACTTTTTAAATTGCCTGTAGGCAAGTATGTTGAGTGTGAGGCTTGTAAAAAGAAAGGCTACTCCTGTCAGGCGTATCATCTCATCATCCATATAGTAAGTAAAATGCCAAGGGTGTATCCAGGAGAGGAATAACCCTGAAATAAAAGTGATGAGAAATAAAGCAGAAGGACTCAGTTTAGGCTGTTTCACGGTACCCTTTCATGATCCAAAATGCAAGCATTTTAAAAAGCACTGGTGCTCCGCCATAGAGTAATGCAAGTGTATTCAGTGCCAAATGTGTAGGTGCTTCTGGCTCAAATCCTACTACACCGAGTATGACAAAGCCTAAGCCCACAGCGAGTGCAAGTGCAAATTTTGTCAACATTGCCCAAATACCAAAAAGTATGCCTGCATAAGAGGTTTTTTCATTTTGTATTTTTTGTACCACATCTGCCTGAATTGAAGAGGGCAGTGCCATGTCTGCACCTAAAGAGAGTCCAGAAATAAAAGTGATAAGTGCAAAAAATACAAGATCTCCACTACCAAGAAAAGGCACAAAAATAAAGGCAGCCGAAGCAAGCACCATAGAAGCTAGCCAGCTTTTTCTTTTGCCTGTCTTTTTGGCTAACATAGTCCAAAACGGCAGTCCTACTATGCCGGAAGCAAAATAGAGTAAAAGAAGTGGCCCTGTTTTTGACTCCTCTTCCAATACAAGCTGTACATAAAACAAAAAGAGTGTGGCAGGAATTGCATTGGCAAGAGAGTTGAGTATAAAAGAAGACTGTAGACGACCAAGTGAAGGTATTGTTTTCCATAGCATTCTGAGTTCTTTTAGTGTGACATGTTTTGTAGTCTTAACAGAACCCTCTGTACTTACCATCAGTGTCAGAGGAAGCATGATGAATAACGTAATGATAAATGCAATATACAAAATGCCCAAACTTTTGTCTGCAAACTCTGAAACCCCATAAAGGTAGGGTATAAGTAGTGCACTTAAAGCACCTACTATTGTAAAGAATTCTCTGGCTGCACTTAGACGGGTCTTTTCATGGTAATGAGACGTAATCTCTGCACTCCAAGCAAGATAAGGGATGGAGATAATACTCCATCCAAGATAGACCAACATGGAAAAGCTCAAGAGCCAAAGTTCTGTATATTTACTAGGGGGATGAATGAGTGCATAAAAACTTATTATGAGTACAATTGACCCCACAATCATAAAAGGTTTTCTCTTACCATACTTGCTATGAAAGCGGTCACTGTAGAGTCCAACAAGAGGGTCGGTGATGACATCGGTGAGTCGTGACAAAAAAAGAATGACTCCTACGACTGTGACACTTAAACCCACGCTTTGTGCATAAAAGGTTGGTAGGTAAATATAGAGAGGTAATCCCAGCATAGAAAGAGGGATTGCTGTGGCAGCATAGGAAAATAGGGTAGTTTTCTTTAGTGTGCTTTGATTCATTTTAAACCTGCGTTCCATGCTGTATCTTTTTTTTCACAAAACGAAGTACTGAACCCAGTAGTGGCATTTTTTCATAGATGTGTTCTGATGCATCCCAAAAATCAACATGAGAGATGACTTTTCCCTCTTCATTCATTTCTAAACGGCTCACACCCTCAAAGCCGGTTTCTTTTTTTTCACCTTTAAAAGAAAATATAAAATCCCATTTGACATATGCCACATTTTGATTATCTATATACTCTTTGATGATAAATCTGGGACGATCTAAAGTATTGTACATATGCTCAAATATACCGTGCACTGCTTTGACGCCACTGACTTCATTAAAGGGGTCCTTAAAGACAACAGCATCATCATAAATAGTACTGAACGATTCAATAGACACTTCCTTATGAAGTGTTTCAAAAAAATGTGTTATGGTTTCTTTATTCATAACATCATCTTGTTTCGTCATCTTTTGGCAGCATCTTTTTAGTCAGTGCCAAAGAAACCCTGTAGGGAATCAGACGTAGAATTTGTAAAAATGTAGAGAGCTTAAACGGAAAATGTATCTCAAAGCGGTACGGCTTTTTTGTTTCTTTTATAATATTTTCTGCTGCTTCTTCGGGTGTCATGAGACCCGGCATCTCAAAGCTGTTTTTTGCTGTCAGTCTTGTTTTGACAAAACCGTGATTAATCACCTGCAGTTGTATGCCTTTTGTTCCTAGTTCAGGCTGTAATGCTTCTGCTAGATTGACCAGCGCAGCTTTTGGTGCACTGTATCCACCTCCAAGAGGTAAACCAAAATAACTTGAAAGGCTGGCATTCCATATCCAGCGGCCTACTTTTTCCTTTTCAAAATAGGGCAGAAGTTCACTCATCACACGTACTGCACCCATATAGTTGACCTGCATCATCGATTCAAAGTGTTCAACCTTCCATTCTTCTGTAGACATTACTTCATAGACTGCTGCGTTGTAGAACCATACATCTATACCCTCAAAATGTTTCCATGCCTGAGGTACAGATTTTTTGACAGATTCTATAGAGGTAACATCCATGTCAACTATCTGCAGCTGCGTTTCATAGATATGCTTGAGTGCCAAAAGATCTTTTGTAGTGCTGGAACTCCTGGCACTGGAAATGACAAAGTTTCCCTCAAGAAGCCACTTTTTAACAAGCTCAAGTCCAATTCCGCTACTTCCGCCAACGATCCATATACGGTTTTTCATTTGATGCCTCCTATATTGAGTTTTTTAGACTTTTCACTTAAATAACATTTTTTAATGCAAGCAATAAAGATTTTGCATTTGTATAGTTCACATCATAAAGTACTGGACCATGTCCTACATGAAATGCATCATAGAGTGCTTCTGCAACCACTTGTTTATCATAAAAACCAATACCCCATCCACTACAATCACGTTCATGTAAAAGTTCTTCACCGATCAATTTTATATCTGTATGGCGGGGATCTTTTTTGATACGCGCATACAATTTATCAATTGTTGCTATAGGTCCTTGAATAATCTGTATAAAATGTTTGTTGTCATAGAGCAGCATTCCCGAGATATAACTGTTATGGTTATATTTCCAAGCGTGTGTAAGAATATTGAGAATCTCTGCATAATCAACATTTTCTTCTGCAGTACTTACATAGATCAACGATTTAAAAAAATAGGTTTCAATATCTTCTTTCATCTGAAATCCTTTAAGATAGTTTTTATATGTTTCTTATGTGAGTTTATGATTTTTATGTCTATCTTTGTAGTCATTTTTTGTCGATTGATATAATGAAGAGACAAATATATAATACAAAATAACACTGTTTTGTGCCATAATGGACATATGAAACATACATTAGAATTTGAAACCATTATAGAATGCACCCCGGAGCGTCTCTTCGCTTTTCATGCAGATACGAAGAATCTTCCGCTTATCACACCTCCAGGTACAACAGTAGAGATACTTCAACTTGAAGAGACTTTAAAGCAGGGCAATGAAGCAGTCTTGAAAATCAAAAAAGGCTTCTTTTCTTTTGTCTGGAAGCTGGTATTTGAAAAAGTAGAACCTCCCCATCTTATAGTAGATGTCGCGACACAGTCACCGTTTAAAACTTTTAGACATGAACATTATTTTCTGCGACTTGATGAGTTTCATACGCTGTTAACAGACAGAGTGACCTTTTCTTTGTCTTTTGGGGTTTTCAACAGACCCATCGTATGGTTCATTAAGAGAGACATGAAAAGGATGTTTAACTATAGGCATCAAAAGACCCTAGAGGCTATAGCTTTAGAAGCTCCATAGCCTGTATCATATCTTTGTCTCCACGTCCTGAGAGACTGATGATGATAGTCTTGTCTTTAATGTCTTCTTTAGGCATTTTTTTAAGATATGCAATGGCATGTGCACTCTCAAACGCAGGGACTATACCTTCTTCTCGGCTTAACCACACAAAGGCATCCATCGCTTCATCATCTGTGACTGAGTCGTAGACTACCTTTCCTTTTTCCATGAGGTAAGCGTGTTCAGGGCCTATGCCTGGGTAGTCAAGTCCTGCTGAAATGGAGTAGGCTTCTTCTATCTGCCCTTCATCTGTTTGTAAAAGATAACTCAGTTGTCCATGTAAAATACCGGGTTTACCCAGTGCCAACGATGCACCATGTTCACCACTCTCCAGACCTTTACCTCCAGCTTCTATGCCAATGCACTGTGTCTTTTCTTCGTCTATGAAGTGTGAAAACATTCCCAAGGCGTTGGAGCCTCCACCTATGCAGGCGAGGACATAGTCTGGCAGTGTACCGTGTTGTTTCAGTATCTGTGCTTTGGCTTCATAACTGATGATACCCTGAAAGTCACGTACCATGAGAGGGTAGGGGTGTGGGCCTGCAGCCGTTCCGATGATGTAGAAGGTGTCACGTGCATTGGTGACCCAGTGGCGTATGGCATCATTCATAGCATCTTTGAGTGTTTTACTTCCTGACTCAACAGCATGTACTTTGGCACCAAGCAGTTTCATGCGAAAGACATTTAGCTTTTGACGCTCCACATCTTTAGCACCCATGAACACTTCACACTCAAGCCCCATAAGTGCAGCGATGGTCGCCGTGGCAACCCCATGCTGTCCCGCCCCTGTCTCTGCTATAACTTTAGTCTTCCCCATACGCTTTGCCAAGATGCCTTGTGCAATGGTGTTATTTACTTTGTGTGCACCTGTATGGTTCAAATCTTCACGTTTTAGGTAGACATGAGCACCTATCTCATCACTGATATTTTCTGCTTTGTAAAGTGGTGAAGGACGCCCGACATAATGTGTATGCAGTGCATTGATCTCAGCCCAAAACTCAGGGTCAAAACGGTACTTTTTATACGTAGTCTCTAGCTCTATGAGTGCAGGCATCAGTGTCTCAGGCACATAACGCCCGCCAAACTTTCCAAAATGTCCACTCTCATCAGGGTCGAAGTCAAATGCTGTGGGTATGTATGGTTTCATGAATACTCCTTTAGATTTTTAATTATAGTCAGTGAGGAGAATTTTCGTAGTCTGTTTATGTCAATTAGTAGTGGGTGACATACTTTCAGAGTAGATCAAAAAATCTGGACTTTCTGGCTAGGGAGATAGTGTTTATATGTTAAGTACCTCTTTAGAAGTCTTGTTAAACCTCTGTAAAGGTAATTATGCCAAATTATTATAATTGTTCTTTTCTTTTTCTAAAATGAATGTTTGGGCTGTCAAAGCTTTTTCTAAAGTCTAAAAAAGGAACCCTTTACTACTACCATATAAGAGAAAAGGCTTACTACTAATTAAGCCTTCTTATCACTTTTTTCTTCGTCATCATCATAAATAGTGAAGGCTGGTGGGAATCCCATAAGTCGTAGTTTTTGATCGAGTAGTTTTGCATCATAGCCACCTCTTTTAACAGATGATAATATTTTCATTTGTTGTTCTCTACTCAATCCTGCCATCTCAAGTTCAAATTCAATTTCTTCTAGTGTCATACTCTATTCCTTGTAATAATTTTTACTGTATTATTCATGTCTACTGACAAACTGTCTCTACCATTGCATTAATGCAAATTATACTTTTTGTTGCGTAATGGCTATTGCGTCATCGTCATAAATACTGAAAATGGGTGCATACCCCATACCTATCAACTTTCTATCGAGTAGTTTCGCATCAAATCCACTTCTTTTAATGGAGGACAATAACATTCTTTGCTCCTCCAGTCTCAATCCTGCTAACTCTAACTCAAACGCAATTTCTTCTAATGTCATACTATACTCCTTTTTTTGATAAAAATGTTTTTCCGACTGTTGCATACTTCCCACGTCCAGAAAATAACATAGGCTCAGCACTCTGATTTTCATTTACATGTATCTTCTTCACATCGGCTATGAAAATGGTATGATCACCATTTTTGTAGGTATCACACACCACACACTCGTAGATGAAGTCTGAAGCGTTGAGTAATACATTTTTATATCTATCTTCACCTGCTACATCAAGATTGCTTTCTGCCAGTTTATCATCCATGTCTCCATGGAGTTTTCCCATAAGACTCACCGTTTCATAGTATTCAAAAGGAAGAAAGTTAAGCGTGAAGCTGTTCTTCTCTTGGATGAGTTGATGGGTGTAGTTCTCTTCCCGTACTGCTACAGCATAACGAAAGGGCGACTTCGAGACAGGCATGTGCCATGAGGCAGGCATGAGGTTGTCTTGGCAGGCTAGTAGTGCTGTGACTCTTGGTTGTGAATGGGTTGCATCTTCTAGCGTGCAGTAGATGTTAAACATAGGTTTCTCCTTTTTTTCCATTATTATATAGGGAAAATAAGTGATTTTGTATGCTTTTTTTGTTAATTAATGTGTAGAGAGAGTTTATAGCGCCATACTACTTAGTAACGATATCATACCCTTGGCACTTCCTAAATGTTCTTTTAGTTCTATCTTCACTTCTGGGTACATTATTTCCATCTGTTCTACAACAGCAGGTATATCACGTGTGACATGATTGCCCGAAGCTAGGAAGTAGGGCAGAATGACGATATGTGTGACTCCTTCTTCTATACATGTAGTGATACTCACTTCTAGCGATGGCTCGGCAAATTCTAAAAAGGCAGTTTTTACAATATCATACTGAGCATCTACTAGAGGATTGACCTTAACTCCCAGTGCCATGACTTCAGCATTGGAACTTTCTTTTCGACTGCCGTGAGCGATTATGATGAGTGCATTATCTGGCATGGTTCTTGCTCTGATCAGGGTATATAAGCTTACTTGTATCAAACCCTGCAGCCTTCGCTTTAGCTAACAGTCTGTTTAATGTTTGTTCATCCAATGTTGGTGTACGTGAGAGTATCCAGAAGTAAGAAAGGTCTGGTCCGCTTATCATGGTGTAGGTTTTGTAATCTGTGTCTATGACGATGTAAGAGCCATAAAAAGGGCCAAAAAATGAGACTTTCAAAAAGGCTTTGTCAGGACTTTTCACAAAATACGCTTTCCCTTCTGCCTCACTCCACTCTTTCTCTGCGGTTTTGTAGCCACGGTTCAGTACTTTAACGCCACCATCTTCTCTCCTACTGTAAGTTGCAGATATCGCTTCCATACCTTTCTCAAATCGGTGTTCAAGCCTTACTATCTCATACCATGTACCAAGGTACTCGGTAAGCTTGAAGTTCTCCACAGGAGTTACTTTTTGTGGTTTTTTATCTTCACATCCAGTCAATAATAGTGCAAAAGACAGTACAAGTGGCAGTAGTAATTTTTTCATGTTTATCCTTTTCTAAATAATAATCTTAACACGCCAGCACCAAAAAGTACAAGCGCATAGTTTTCCAAAGCATGGTCGTACATCAGTACAAATAGTGAAGAAATCATCAATACAATACCTGTAATAACAGGAGAGAGTGACTCTTTGAATGACTTTTCCAGTACTTCAAGTTGAGGCTTGGAGAGTTCTACTGAGAGATTTTCCTCAGAGATGCGATATATGGCATTTCTAAATGCACGCACATCCAAAGGTAAAGTCTTAAACTCATCAATGATGGTCTCCACAATGCTCTCTTTCGCACCCAAAGCACGAGGGATATTGTCTTGCAAAATGGGCAAGATATCTTTAATGCCATTAAAGTTCTCGATGTACGTCGTCCCCAATCCTTCGATGATGGCACTCACACGAAGAATGTAAATCGCTTCTTGTGGGAGTTTAAACGGCAGGTTTCTTGTTTGCTCAAGTACCTCAAAGGCCAGCTCTTGCATACTGGAGCTATCGAGTGCATCATTGTTAAAGATCTCAAACATGCGCTCAGTAAACTCCGCCAGTTCAGCAGTAGGTGCATCGTAGGCTACCGTACCCATACGTTTGCTGGCACTTACATAGCGTTCATAGTCTTGTTCATTGGCAGCCTTGATAAGCTCGATGATGGCGATACGCGTGTCGTTAGGCACACGTTTGACCATACCAAAATCAAGCAGTATCAGTTTGCCTTCTTTTGATACCAGTAGATTACCAGGGTGCGGATCAGCATGAAAAAAGCCTCGAACAAGCATCTGTTCTGTATAGAACTTCACCAAGGTCTTAATGAGAGGGATGATGTCGATGTTATTTGCTTTGAGTGCTTCAGCATCATCAAAACGATAGCCCTCTTCAAAACTCATGACCAACGCATCATCGCAACTTAGTGCTTCATAAGCTGTAGGAAAGTCCACATGCATATCGGCATACGTTTCAGAAAACTTTATAAGGTTGGCTCTTTCTTGGTTGAGGCTTACTTCTTTAAGTATCATAGAAGAAAATTCGCTGATGACTGCCTCTATGGAATGCTTGGTATAGTGTGAAAAAAGCGGACGGAAGAGGGCATTAAAGCTAGTGAGTATACGAATATCAGCTTTGACCTGCTTTTCTATGCCTTCACGTCTGAGCTTGACTGCGACTTTCGTCTGTTCATCTAGCCAAGCTTCATGTACTTGACCGATAGAAGCAGACGCTATAGGCTCTTTTTCAAAACGGTAAAATGGATCTCTCCCATAGGCACGATCAAAGACCTTCTGCATCGTTTTAGCATCCATGGGAGGTAGTTCATCATGCAGTATTTTGAGCTTCGTCAAATACGGTGGTGGGAAAAAGTCATTACGCGTGGCAAGAACCTGTGCAAGCTTGATGAAACTTGCACCCAAAAGTGTGATGTACTGTAGTAGCTTCTCAGGACTAAGTGGTGAGAGAAATAGAAATCTCTCACGTTTACGTATGAGCATATAAAGTGTGAATAAAACGCTAAACACACGCCATACCCTCATGGGCGAGTAAAGTTTAAGTACATCCACTATTTTTCTTTCAATGCCTCTATGTCTGCTTTTGTTGCCAGTCCCATCTCTTCAATCACCTCTTTTAAGGCATCTTTGAGTTGTGTTTTTACTTTCTCTTCTTCCTCTTCACCACGTGTTTGAAGCTTTTTCATAAATGTATCGGCATCTTCTTTACTGAGCTTGCCTTTTTCCTGTAGTTTATCTATCTCTTCATCAACACGCTCTTTAAGTAACAGTGCACCACCTAAACCAGTGTATAAAAGTTCTTTTAACATGTGTGACTCCTTTTTCTTTATTATACACTCTAAATAGTGAATTAATATCCTTATTTTGTCTGTTCATCATTTTGTGCTTTTTTGAGTATGGATCTTATCATATTCCGAAATACCAGATAGTGCACAGGGGTAAGAATATACCAGTAGAGTCTTCCCCATAGTCCACGTGGGTAAAAGTATGCAGTTTGTATTAGTTCATTCTCTTTTATTTTGAACTCAAGCCAAGCTTTTCCCGGAACTTTCATTTGTGCAAATAGCAGTAGTCTTTCATTGGCACTCAAATCTTCAACCCTCCAAAAATCTACACTCTCACCTATGCGAAGATGGTAGGTGTCTCTTCGACCTCTGTTGAGTCCTGCACCACCGATCATCTTATCGAGCCAGCCTCGTATATCCCACAGCCAGTCATAGCCAAACCATCCTTCTTTACCTCCAATAGAACAGAAAGTACGGTATACAGTCTCCTTGGGAATACCATTTAGTTTCACAGACTGCCTATCTATCAAAACAGAAGATGAAGGGTCATCTTTATGTTGATTTTGCCATCTATCCTGTCCTCCGCCTGCATCACTCCAACGACTGAAGACTTGATTTTCTTCCATCTCCTGGATGGCTTTTTTGACCGCTTCTTCAAATCCTATGGGGTGTATATGAGGGAAATACTTTTGGGCATGGTCATTTTGAATGACCACTTCAGAAGAGAGTCCCTCTATAAGAGAACGCGCTACAGTAAAGGGTACCGGGGTAAAGAGGTTTAGCCAGTATGATGAGAGGTTGATGGTGAGTATAGGTAGCGGGAAAATCCAACGACGAAGACCCAGTGCTCGTGCACAGGCAAGCATCATCTCTTTATAGATCATCTTTTGGCTGCCTATGTCTACCATAAGGTTGCCATTGATTTTGAGGGCTCTTGAGGCATTCAAATAGGAAATGACATCATCCACCCCGATGGGTTGTGCCAGTGTATTGACCCATTTAGGCGTGACCATGACAGGCAGTTTTTCTGTCAAGTGCCTGATGATCTCAAAACTCGAACTGCCTGAACCGATGATGACCCCTGCGCGTAACCAAATAGTCTCTATCTCATCAGGTCTGCTAGAGAGTATTTCTCCTGTTTCTATACGGCTTAGTAGGTGTTCACTTGCATGTTCTTTGACACCCAGTCCACCTAGATAGATGATACGCTTGACTCCTTGTTTTATGGCAGCATCTAAAAAGTTCTGTGCACTTTGTTTGTCAAGTTCTTTGTAGTTTTTATGCTGCAATGAGTGTATGAGATAGTAAGCAACATCTACCCCTTCAAGTGCTCGTTCAAGTGAAAGAGGATCAAAGGTCTCACCTTGTGCGACTTCGACTTTTATGGCAGGATCAAGACTTTTAGGATTACGTACTAGTAAGCGTAAGGATATATCTTCCTTTAAGAGGGTCTGTTTAAGACGTCTTCCTATGTAACCGTTTGCACCAGTGAGCAGGACTTTCATGATAACTCCTTTATGAGCACTTTATTTACATAGATTATAGTCACTTTAGCGTATGATTCATAGTCCTCTCATGTCAACTCATACATACTGTTTAGATGAATTGACATCGTGCTACTACGAATCTACACGTTATATCAATATAATAATAGTTAAAAAGGAAGCACGTATGAGAAGAGACAGTAATTTTGAAAATACTTACGTCATTGGCGACGTCCATGGGTGCTTTTATACTTTGCAAAACCTCATTGCAAGTCTGCCCAAAGATGCAGAACTCATTTTTGTAGGTGATCTTTGTGATAAGGGTAATTTTTCTAAAGATGTCATAGATTTTGTTATACAAAACGGTTACGCCTGCATAAAAGGAAACCACGAACATCTTATGGAAACATACTTGAAAGACGCCATTCTTCATGACAAGCACTCTCCATGGAGTTCAGATAAACGTTATGGAGGGTTATCCACTATCAAGAGTTATGAAGGTGATGAAAAACAAATGCTTGCTCATCTAAATTGGATAAAGAGACTACCCATCTACATGCAACTAGGTAGCTACTTCATCACCCATGGCTTTGCTTTACCTTTTTATGAACACAGAAACAATCCTGAGTATTATAAAGATTATTTACTCAACCGTTATGAAGAAGGCACCTATGTCGAAAATGAATCGGTTGATAACGTAGAAGTCATTAATATCTTTGGTCACTGTGTCTTTGATGAAGTAGTCAGCGGAAACAATTTTTACGGCATCGATACAGGGTGTTCGTATGGTAAAAAGCTCACGGCTTTACAACTTGGCACCATGCTCATTATCCAAGAACCAATGGATTCAAGAGACTCAAACTACAGTATTAAAGAGTTGAAACTAAGCCATATTGACTTGCCTCACGATGAACATACTATTATTAATTTACGTATGCATATCGATGTTCTTTTTACAGATTTTGATCTGGTTTCTACCGAAGTGGCAGAATACATTGTGCAGACCTTTGGTGAGACAGGTAAAAAAGAGATAGAGCTGATGCTGGAGAAAAAACAGCTCTTCATGAAACAGGCGAAAAAAATACTGCAAAAGAGTGAGGTTTTAAGTCATAGCAATGAATCGACAAAATAGTTATATTAAATACTTTAATATAGAGATAAAATATTAAAAAATCAAAAGGGAATTTTCATGCCACACATCGTACTGGAAAACATAAACGACACAAAAGAGGCTTATGAAGCCGTATCACCATTTGCACAGAAGATAGACGGAGGCATACTTAAAGTTACTGATAAATACATCAACGGTTCTTTACACACTGCACTGGTAGAATCTTTAGCCGTTGAGAAGGGTGTGAACCAAAACTTTTTCATACAACTCTCACAGAAAAAAACAAGTTTGACTGTCCGCTTGCTTCCACTGACTGATCCTGAAAAAACAAATGGGGTTAAAACCATTATGGCGATGGTTGCCAAACAGATCAAAGATACCCATGAGAACATCACGTATGGTAAAAATAATCTTGAAGAATTTTTAATAGACTAATGCAATGTAACAAAGAAGAGCCATATATACAGGAACCTCTCTCCCCCTTCAGAGGAAGATAAGCAACGCCTCATAGAAATGGCATGGCAGGATCGTACGCATTTTGATATCATACAAAAGCAACTGGGACTTAGTGAAAATCAAGTCAAAAATATGATGTGAAAGCTAATCAGCCCCAAAGCTTACAAACGATGGCGCAAACGTGTACAAGGACGAAAAACGAAACATGCAAAACTGTGTGGGCATAAACCTACACGATTTCAGGGACCTTGGTGATAACTATCAGGGTGCCAATCTCTGAATAGTCCAGCTTTCTTGTTCTTTTGTATACAAGATACGGTCATGCAGTCTGCTCTCTCTGCCTTGCCAAAACTCTATTTGTGTAGGAATTACCCTGTATCCTCCCCAAAAGTCAGGTAGAGGCACAGAGCCTTTGGCAAATTTCTCTTTCATTTTTTCTATCTGCATTTGAAGCATCTTACGTGAAGAGATGACATCACTTTGGTTACTCACCCATGCACCAATCTGACTGCCACGCGAACGCTTCATGAAGTACGCCATCGACTCAACTGTGCTTATTTTCTCACATTGCCCCAGTACACGTACCTGACGCTCAAGATCTAACCACAAAAACTCCAGTGCAACATGCGGATTCTGTGCTATCTCTTTGGCCTTCGTACTGTTGTAGTTGGTAAAAAAGACAAATCCTTTTTTATCAAACAGTTTAAGAAGAACAGCACGGATGTTCGGAATATTATTGTCTGAACTGGTTGCGAGTAGCATTGCATTGGGGTCTTTTATTTGTGCTTCTACGGCTTGGCTAAACCAAGTCTCAAAGAGAGAAAAAGGCTCTGAGGGTACGGAGCTTTCATCGAGTGTCTCTTTTTTGTACTCTGTACGCATCTCTTGTAAATCTAACATTTCACTCTCCTAAAGTTGCTGTTTATAATAAGCCAAGGCACTTTGTGAAGCCTCTTTATGTCGTAACATGGGTTGAGGATATCCCTCTATGGTATGGGTAAGTAAATACTCTTCATTATGAATATACTTTGGATCCAAAACGCTAAGTTCAGGAATCCATTTTTTAACGTATCGGGCTTCTTTATCAAACTTTTTACTCTGCAAATAAGGGTTAAAGATACGAAAATAAGGTTGAGGGTCTATGCCTGTACCAGCACTCCATTGCCATGAGAGTATATTTGATGCGGCATCATAATCAAGTAGATACTGGGCAAAAAATCGCTCTCCCCATTGCCAAGGTAAGAGGAGGTCTTTAGTAAAAAAAGATGCACAGATCATACGTACTCGGTTATGCATATTTCCTGTTTGTAAAAGTTCTCTTACCCCCGCATCTACGACGGGTACACCAGTTCTGGCTTCACAAAAAGCTGCGAACTTCTCTTCATCTTCTATGCCGTTAAATCGGTACTTGTAATTGTGTGTCGCGAGGTGAGGAAAATGAAAGAGTAAATAGGCATAAAAGTCACGAAAGATGAGCTGTCTGAAAAAAGGTTCGGTATCGATACCTTCATTTTTCACATCCACTAAAAAACGTAAGAGTGAACGAATAGAGAGTGTTCCAAAACGCAGCTCAATACTCAAATGAGAGGTAGCTTCTTTTGGGAGGAAGTCTCTGTCCGTAGCATAGCCTGCAAGTTTCGTTTTGAGTTGTTCAAGTTTTATTGATACATTGTCTGTTATAGGTAAATTCTCTTTAAATCCAATCGATCTTATGTGTAAAGGGAAAGTCTTCTCTTTATCCGCTTCAACCTTGGTGATACCCTCATACGAAGTTTCATACAACGTATGATCGGCAATGGTATATGCTTGAAGATGGGCTTTTGTGAAAAATGTTTTGGACTTCTTGTAAAAGGGTGTGAATACCAGATAGGGCGTACCATTGTCTTTAAGTACCTCTTCGGGGTTAAAGATGTACGTGTCATGTAGATAGCGAAAGTGCAGAATATGTGAGACTTTTAGGTCACGCTCTTTGGCATAAGTATCATAATCTCCACTGGCAACCACTTCATCAAAACCTTGCGCTTCGAGCATGGTGAATATCTCTAAGGGATCACCCCAAAAGATCTTTAGATCCAGTTCTTTTTTCTGTAGTTCATTTTTGAGCTTGAGTACTCTATTAAAAATAAAAGAAACACGTCTGTCTTCAGGAGGCAATACATCTAAGATCTGTGTATCAAATATGAAAATAGGTAAGACTTCTCCACCCAAAGAGAGCAGTGGATTGTCTTCTATTCTCAGGTCACGCCGAAACCAAAGAATTCTTTTCATCATCATTTTATATTCATCATTTTAGAAAATATATTTTAATTTTAGTAGGGCACCCGATGATGGCTCAATACTATAACTATCAACTTCATTAGAATTCTGATCATAGATCGTGAAATCACGTTTAAATGCATAAAGAAGATCAACATTCAGTTCAAAATCTTTATTTATTTCATAACGAAATCCAAAGTTTGCCTGATAATCTTTTGCCTCAGAGAATCCTTTGGGCTCAATACCACTATCATCAGCAAGGCGTATCACTGCTTGAGAATAGATCATGCCGGCATTGAGTAAAATTTCCGGACTTAGATGGTACCCGATATAGGCTCTTGGAAATCCAAGAACCATTTTCAATCCATCTATTTCTCGCGCACGATATGAATAACCCAATACAGGCAACACTAATGTTTTTACAGGATGATAATTTGCAAAAGCGCCCATTTGTATAGCATGATCATCATCGAGCCTATAGGAAAAAAAGCTCGAGATACCTGCACCAAAAGAGTCACTATATTCTTTTTCATAGGTTGAATTTACATTGATCGAGTTAAGCATAAACCATTTATCGTTAAGGGGAACAGGCCAATTGGCAAAAAGCCTAATACTCTGCATGGATTCTATGGGTATTTTACCCCTGTAAAAGGGGAGGTCATTTTCGTTACTCCAGTCAAAATCCCAGCGACTATAGCTAAACCCCACAATATCATTGTTAATTTGAATCTTTTGCTTATAAGTTTTTACACTACCTTCATAATTTTCAAATTTAGCATCAGAGAGAAAATCACTTTCAAAAGTGATTTTAGGTTGGGTAATTCTTTCAAGCAGTGAAAGTTTTTGCTCCTCTGCTGTGAGAGACAATAGACATCCTAATAATAATATGGTGATACGTTTCATTTTCCACTCCGTATATCAGATCTTAGAGCTAATTCCTTAGGGTAGGGATGAAGAAACTTCTGACCCAAAAGGTACTCAACTTCATGGGTTTTGGCAAACATATAAAGTCTACTCATCGGTGCTATAAGAGGTACTATTTTATTGGCATATTCATGTATTTGCTCATGTAACAACTCTTTCTCAACGGGTGTAAGTTTATCTTTGACGAAACCTGCCATATGTTCAAGTACATTTCTTGTTTTTTCTATAGAACTTTTTTGTCCTATGGCAGTTTTAAAGTGAAATTCATACTGACTAAGTATCTCATCAAAAGCTAAATTATCATGATTCCCAACTATCTGTCCAAGGTCTCGGTAGATTACATCATTTTTTGCTTGGAGCATAAACTTGTAACTTTGGTGAAAATCTACTAAATCTTTCATCGTAGGATTTGAAGCCTTGAAGTTTTCAAAATCATCATACGCAAAGAGCTGCATCACAAAGTTCTCACGCAGCCATGGATCACAGAGTCTGCCTTCCTCTTCCATAGGCAAAAGCGGAAAATGTTCTCTGCACAGTTTTGCAAATACGCCATCATCTTTCCCCTCAGCATAACCGTTAGTTCTGTAAACCAGTGCACTGCCAAGTCCACAAGAAGGAGATTTTGACTTGAAGATAATAGCACGAAGTGGTGCTGCTTTAAGACGCGTCAGTTCAGCATTACTCGTGGCTAAAAGCTTCTGAGTGAGATCATCATCTGATTTGCTTGGATGAACTTCTATCCCGTCTTTCTCGTGAACAAGTCTAATGGTAGGTCTAGGTGTACCAAATGCCAAATGTTCCGGACAAAAAGGTACAAACTCTGCATGTTTTCCCAAACCTTGAGTAATAAAACGGTCATGTTTATGTCCTCCATCAAAGCGTATACGCTCACCAAGTAAACAAGAAGATACTGCTATTTGCATCATTAATCCTTAATGTAAAAATGCCGTCTTAAATGTCTTATCATCCAAAGAGGTGATACCTATTTCTCTAAAAAATTGTAAAATCGGCAATGATTTTTCATAGTCTGAACTATAGTTTACATCAAAACACACTAACGTTGCTTTAAGTATGTCATCCATGAGTGCAGACTTTGCTTCTTTTGTATGGTCATAATAGACCTCCATCGCCTCGTTTGGATTTTCATTCATAAATGTGATGGACTCTTTTACTGCTTTATCAAAGTTTTTACATGTCTCTTCATTGGCATGGTAAAAATCTTTGTTCACAAATAAGTCAAGTGCAGAGAAGTTTGCAAATCCTGAAGTTTGTGCATCTAAATAGAGTAGATCCATACCCTCATGTTGTGCCTCTATACCTTCAAAGTTATAGAAGTAGAGCCATCCACCATCAGCACCTTCTTTCATGTATTTGATATGTTCAAATCCATTGTCTTCAAAGTGCACGTTCTCTCTAGGAACATCGATGCCGTCTTTTTCAAAGTAACGACGGATAATCTCATACCCGATGGTATTGGTCACATTGTTCGATACTGGTGTGGTTATAGTAATCTTTTCACCATTTTTTACTTTATCATAGGTCTCTTTTTTAAGTAACACACCACCTTGTGTTTCAAAGTAAGTACCGAGTGAAAGAAACTTCTCATGAAACTGCTCTATGAGGTGTAAGGGCTCATTGGTTGCAAACTCTATGTTCCCAGCGATGAGTTCATCTAGTCCATCATAGTGTTCATCTGGTACGATGAGTTCAAGCTCTAAGTCATACTTTTTAAAGTACCCTTTATGGATACCTACTAAAAACGGTAAGTGATCTGGGTTTAAGAACCATTCAAAAGCGATTTGTAATTTCATATTTTCATTCCTTTAATTAAATTAGATACATTTTCTTGTGTGTTTCCTACAAATGCCGCACTGACTACAGAGATCATATCTGTGTTTGTTGCAGCTATTTCACCTATATTTGTTTGAGATATCCCTCCAATAGCACAGATTGGTACAGTCACTGCCTCTTTGGCTTTCTTAATTACATTTAGTGAGACAACACCTGAGTGAGGTTTCGTTGGCGAAGGGAAAAAAGAACCAAATGCCACATAATCTGCACCTTCTTCTTCTGCCTCTCTAGCCTTACGGATACTTCCGTAACATGAGACACCTATGATTCCTTTCGGGAAAATCTTTCTTGCCTCTTGAATGGGCATATCATCTTTTCCTATATGGATACCGTCTGCCTGTATTTTAGTAGCCAAATGTGGTCTATCATCAATGATAAAAGGTACGTTGTATTGTGAGCACATAGTTTGTAATAATCGACATATGTTCTCTACTTCATCATCTGATTTAGTTTTGTTTCGGTACTGTACGATGCTAGCACCAGCTTTTAACGCGTCTTCTATATATACATGTACAGTTTCATCTGGTGTAAGATGTTCATCTGTGATGACATACAAACCTTTAAGCATATTCGACATATTCGCCTCCCATTTTGTGATTAATTGGACCAGGTCCATTTCCTATATCTGGCGCACTTTTAAGTGCTTCTGAAATAAACTTCTTTGCAATTGCTATTGAATTTTCAAGTGTGTGACCTAGTGCAATGTTTGCTGTAATAGCACTAGAGAAAGAGCACCCAGTCCCATGAAGATTACTTGTCTCAATAAATGGTGTTTGAAATACACGTTCTTGGTTTCTAGAGTAGAGTTTATCTACACTAAATTTACCTTCTGCAAGTTCTACAACATGATGTTTCATAAGTACTGGTGTATTCATACTCTGAATTTTTCCCAACGATTTTGGATCATGATATTTATACTCAAAGAACTCAAACGCTTCATAAGAATTTGGCGTGATAAGCATAACATGATCAAAAAGTGTACGCATCTCTTCTATTGCACTCTCTTCAAGAAGTGGCGAACCAGCTTTTGAGATGGCCACAGGGTCAAGTACAATTGGGATTTTTAAATCTTTTATGACATCACGTACTGTCTCAATGATCTCTTTGTTAAATAACATTCCTATTTTAATCGCAGCAACATCAAAATCTTCAACAATAGACTCGATTTGTTTTTTCACAAAAGAGGCCTGCAAAGGTACAATCCCTTGTACGCCCATAGTATTTTGTGCAGTAAGAACGGTAATAGCTGTCGTACCAAAAACTCCAAATGCTTCAAAAGTCTTTAGGTCTGCCTGAATACCTGCACCACCGCTACTATCAGAACCAGCTATACTCAATACAACTTTCATAGTTACTCCTTATCTTTTGAAGGAGTATATGTTTTATTGCAGACTTTTGGTAGTGTTAAAATGTCGGTTTGTTTCTTCCTTGCCTAAATTGAAACAAAATAAATGAAGTAGTTCTTGTATATATACATATTGTATATAAGCGAATATCTTTATGATTTATTAGGTATTTATATCCCTAAATTACATACTTAACTTATATTTTTCTCAGTCATTCAAATATAATTAAAACCTTGTTCTTGTGGTCTTTTTTCTTTTATAAAAATAAATATGACAATTGAATTTATGCTATTTTTGAAGCTATATATGGGGGTGGGTGAATTGGTTGCGGGAAGAGGATTTGAACCTCTGACCTTCGGGTTATGAGCCCGACGAGCTACCAAACTGCTCTATCCCGCGACAGGA